>Ga0181531_10000356_pt1 | contig 31515 bp, 18 predicted proteins | sample PEATcosm2014_Bin_38_FD_119743 | JGI IMG/M metagenome (GOLD analysis project Ga0181531, IMG submission 119743) | Peatland microbial communities from MTU Mesocosm Facility, Houghton, MI, USA - PEATcosm2014_Bin11_10_metaG | ecosystem: Environmental > Terrestrial > Soil > Wetlands > Peat | place...
AACAGCCGCGCCTCTTGGAGTTCGACGGCATCGACATCGAGACGCCGCTGGAGGGCAATCTGCTGGTCTGCCGCAACCTGGACGTGCCCGGCGTGATCGGGAGGATCGGGTCGATTCTGGGCGAGCAGGGCGTGAACATCGCCAACTTCGCTTTGGGCCGGGAGCGCTCCGGCGCGAAGCCGGTGAAGGCGCTGGCGGTGGTTCAGGTGGACGCCCCAGTCTCGGGAGCGGTGCTGGAAGCGCTAGGGACCATCGAGGCGCTGCTGGAAGCAAAGCTGGTGAAGCTGCCTGAGGCTGGATTCTAACTACCGGCAGAAACCCCTCCGCCTCAGTCAAAAAGAAAAACCACCGCCAACCAGCGGTGGTTTTTCATGTGCGGGGCAGAGCGATTACGCGCGGCTCAGGTAGGCGCCTTCGCTGGTGTCGACGCGGATTTTCTCGCCTTCGTTGATGAAGGCGGGGACCTGGACGACCAGCCCGGTTTCGAGCTTGGCGGCTTTGGTGACGCTGGAGGCGGTGGCCGACTTGAGGCCCGGCTCGGTCTCGACGACTTCAAGCTCGACAGCAGCTGGCAACTCGACGCCCACGGCCTGGCCGTCGTGGTAGCTGACCTTGATCTGCAGGTTGGGGACAAGATACTCAACGGCATCGCCGAGGGTGGAGCCCTTGAGTACGGTCTGCTCGTAATCCACGGGGTTCATGAAGTAGTAGTCGTCGCCGTCGGCGTAGAGGAAGTCCATCGCTACTTCGTCTACAACCACTTTCTCAATGGCGTCGGCGGAACGGAAGCGGTGTTCGAACATAGCGCCGGTCCTGATGTTGCGCAGCTTGGCTTGGATGAAGGCGCGCAGGTTGCCCGGCGTGCGGTGTTCTACCTTGAAGACCAGGTGCAGTTGGTCGTTGTGCTTGATGATCATGCCCGGTCGCATTTGAGTGGCGGGAATCGCCATAGAATTTGAAGCTCCTTGCTCGAGTTGCGCTGAGTGCGCAAAGAAATCTGACGTTAATCCATCTTTCATTGTAACTTAGGCAGGGCCGGCTTACCTCTGGCTCGCTTCGCCGGCCTGGACTCTCCGGTTGAACTCCGCCGAGCGATTCCGCGGCACGCTGAGCGATTGCCACTGGTGGCGCGCGAAGTGCTTTGCGAGAAGGACGATCTGGCCAACGTGATGCGGGTAATGAGCCAATTGGCGATTGATAGCCTGCATCACCGAGTGCGCTTCGCCGCGGACGGTCACCCTGCGTCCGAGATCTGCGTCCGTGAGGGGCTCGAGAGCGCGGAAGAGCCGCGCCCAGCCCTCCTCCCATACACGCAGCAGAGCCTCGCGCGTTGGCGGCGGATCGATAAATTCGGTATCGCGCTCGCGGTCCGGCTTCTCTCCGTCCTTGGTCAAAAAATCGGTCCAGCGGGAACGCATGTTGCCCGCCATGTGCTTGACGACGATGGCAATCGAATTCGCCTCCTCATCCAGCGTGGCGAAGAGTTGCTCGTCGGAGACCTGCTCCATGGCGCGTTCGGCAAGCTTTTTGTAGTAGCGAAAGACCGCCAGTGAATCCTGGAGATAAGATGTGGTGAACTCGAGGGCCATGCGGCCAGTCTATCCGGCTATGAATGGTGTTGAGAAGAGACGATGCGCAACTGAAGAAGGATGGGAGGCTCAAGTGCGGATTCATCCTCCGCTTAAATCACCTCTCAAAATCCGAAATTCGCCTTGCGCAACGCATCCTTGTATTCGTCCCGGGCAAGCCTGGCTTTGTTTTGCGCATCCTGCTCGGCAAAGCCCGCATCATCCCAATGCTCCGTGGCGACTTCGGAGTGGTCGGGGGTGGCCAGAGCTTCCTCCACACGGATGGCGAGGGCCCATTGGTCGACGGCCTGTTTGTAGGTGAGGCGGAGTTCATCGAGGCTCGGGTTGTTCATGGCTCATGAGCGCGGAAAACGGCCCATGCGTGGTCAACGGATTGCGGCGCCGTTTCACTGAATGTTCATTCGGGCTACGGGATCACGAATTCGATTGAGACCATACCAGCCGGCCGGTCCTCCAATGCGGCTGGGGATCAAGTCCATGTGTTGTCTGTCCGCCATGTCATCCGCTACCATAGCCTGCGAAACCCGGCGGGAATTGATTACGCCCCAGGAGCTTCGTCGATGCGCCTTGCCCATTCTGCTGTATCCATCCCATTGTTTGCCGCCTTGCTTTCTGCCTTGCCGTTTGGTCCGTCGGTCCTCGAGGCTCAGACCGCCGTTCCGGCCGACGCCCTGTACAAGAATTCCGCCATGCCCGTGGAGAAGCGGGTGGCCGACTTGCTGGGCCGGATGACGACGGAAGAGAAGGCCGCCATGCTTTCCGGTTCGGGATGGATGGAGTCGGCTCCCATCGATCGGCTGGGCATTCCCGCGATCAAGATGGCCGATGGGCCGATGGGTGTTCGGTCGTGGGCAGGCAGCTCGGCGATCACCAGCGCGGCCAATCCGCCGGTTAAGGTGCTGACGACCAGCTTTCCTTCCGGGGTGGCCATGGCCGCGACCTGGGACACGGAGTTGGTGGAGCGGGAGGGCCAGGCGATCGCGCAGGAGGTGAAGGCGCTGGGCCGGGACATGATCCTGGGTCCCACGGTGAACATCAACCGGGTGCCCCTGTGGGGGCGCAACTTCGAGGGCTACGGCGAAGACCCCTACCTGGCCGCGCGGATGGGCGTGGCCTATATCAAGGGAGTTCAGGGCGAAGGCGTGATTCCGTCGGTGAAGCACTTTGCCGCCAACAATGAGGAGTTCGAGCGCCACCGCATCGATGCCAAGATCGACGAGCGAACCCTGCATGAGATCTATCTGCCGGCCTTCAAGGCCGCGGTTCAGGATGCGGATGTCTGGACCGTGATGTCGGCTTACAACAAGCTGAACGGCGTCCACCTGGCCGAGAATGTGCCCCTGCTGCATGACGTATTGCAAAAGGAATTCGGCTTCAAGGGATTTGTGGTCTCCGACTGGGGCAGCACCTATTCAACAGCCGCTACCGTCAACGCCGGGATGGACCTGGAGATGCCGGGGGGACCGCCGATGCAGGCCTGGCTGGCCAACCCGCGAATGCAGTCTTCCGGCAACGGCGCCGGCTGGCTGACCGCAGAGAAGGTGCTGGCCGAAGTGAAGGCCGGGCATATCAGCCAGGCCACGCTGGACGAAAATGTGGGCCGCATCCTGCGCGTGATCTTTGTGAGCGGAGTCTTCGACCATCCGCATCCGGGCGGCGGCGAGGTGGATACGCCGGCCCAACAGGCGGTCGCGCGTCAGGGAGCTACGGAGGGGATTGTGCTGTTGAAGAATGCTCCGTCCCTGCTGCCCCTGGACGCCAAAAAGATTCGTTCGATTGCCGTGATCGGGCCCAACGCCGCGGTGGCGAGAACCGGTGGCGGAGGCAGTTCGCTGGTGCTGCCCAAGTACGCTGTCGCGCCGCTGGACGGGATTCGCGAGCGGGTTGGGAGCGGGATAGAAGTGAAGTATGCGCTGGGGGTCGGGATGGAGGGGGAGGATCCGGTGCAAGATACTCCCGAGGCCCGTGCAAAGCTGCTGCAAGAGGCCACGGACGCCGCTGCTCACGCCGATGTGGCCGTTGTTGTTGTCGGCCGTTACTCAAAGCTCGAATCAGAAAGCTTCGACGTCAAGACGATGGATTTGCCGGCCGGCCAGGATGAGCTGCTCGAGGCCGTCGAACAGGCGAATCCGCACACTGTTGTTGTGTTGAACACTGGCGACCCGGTGACCATGTCGAAGTGGATTGACAAGACCCCGGCGCTGGTGGAGATGTGGTACGGCGGACAGGAGGGCGGCCATGCGCTGGCTTCGATCCTTTTCGGCAACGCCAATCCGTCGGGCAAGCTCCCGGTTTCGTTCCCCAAGAAGTGGGAGGACTCTCCCGCTTACGGCCACTATCCCGGCGAGAATCTCACGGTGGATTACGCCGAGGGGATTTACGTCGGCTACAGGTACTTCGACACGAAGAAAGTAGAACCGCAGTTTCCGTTCGGATTCGGGCTCAGCTACACAACATTTGAATACAGCAGGTTGGCGGTGGTGCCAGGCAAGATCATCGGGGACCGGCCAATCGTAGTGAGCTTGCAGGTGACCAATACCGGGACGCGCGCGGGTGCCGAAGTGGTGGAGCTTTACGTTCATGACGGCCACTCGAAGATCGACCGGCCGGTGCGCGAATTGAAGGGATTCCGCCGCGTAGAACTCAATCCGGGCCAGACCAAGACCGTGCTCTTCGTGCTGGGCCGTTCGGCGCTTTCCTACTGGAGTCCGGACAAGAAGGACTGGGTGGCCGAGCCGGGCACATTTGAGGTTCAGGTGGGGGCATCGTCGAGAGATATCCGGCTACACGCGCCGCTCGAGTTCCAGAAGTAACACCTCCTCCGGAATCGGAAGGGGGGAAATGTTGGCGAGCCCACAAGAGACGGCGGCAGCGTAGAGATTCTCCGCTGCCGCCGTCTTCTTTGCGTTTCGTGGACAGCTACCGCGCCGGTTGGTAAGGTTCCACGCGCAGCATGTCGGAGAGGATTCCGCGTTCCTCTGGGCTAAAGACGCCCTGGTAGCGACTGGAGTTGAGCACCATCGGGCGCTGGTCCGGCGGAACCGCGCGCAAGTCCCTGAACGCACCTTTCATCAGTGCCTGGCGCTCCGGCGGCAAGGTGGCCCAGCGGCGCGCGGAGAGATTCACTCGCATACGGTCCTGGGGCGACATGTGCTCCAGCGCCTCGGCACGGGCCAGCCTGCGCTCCCGCTGCTCGTCGGGCATCTGGTTCACCTGGTGCAACTGGTCGACCAGCCGTTGCTGGTCTGTTGGGTTAAGGCGTTTGAAGCTGGGGTCGTTACGCAAGATCCTGTCCTGGTCCTGGACGGGAAGATTGCGGTGCTGGTTGAGCCAGTCGCCCAGGTGTCCGGGAGGGGAATAACTGGGAGCCGCATACCCTGGATAAGAAGGGCGAGGAGTGCCCGGGCCCAGATACGGGGGACCGGGATAGCCGGAATGAGGCGCAGTGGCGGGGTAGTTGGGCGCTTGCCGCTGCCCCGCATTCCACTGCGGAGCACCCTGCGGCTGCCTCTGGGGTTGCGGATTTGGCCGGTTCTCGTTTCGCGGCTGACTCTGCCGATTCTGGGGTGCTTGATACCTCTGGGGTTGTTGAAACCGGGGAGCCGAAGCGTGCGGCGCCGAGCCGGAATTGGAATGCGACGGCGGGGCGCCGCCGTGCTGGCCGCGCGCCCAGGCGGCTGGCACAAAGAGCGCCAGGGCCATGGCTGCTACCGCCAATCCGCGCGTCACTTCTGCGTTTCCCCGATGGAACGCGCATTCCGCATTGTGTACCCCGGTCACAAGACTCTTCCGGCCCCCGCCGCCCTAAGAACGAACTGCTAGTCTCCGTTTGGATTGGTGCTGGAGAGCGCTTCCAACTGATCCAGCAACTGGGCATTGCTGTCCAGGGTCTGCAAATCGTGCACCACGGCGGCCTGTCCAGCAGGCTGGACCGTCTGATCCCAGTCGGTAACGCCGAGGTATGTCCCCCCGCCCAAAAGCAGCATAATCGTGAGCGCCATCGCCGCCAGCGGGCGCACGTGAGCTTGCGGCCCGTAAGCCAAGCGGGCACGAATTCTCTCGAACCAGCCGGCAGGCGCCGCACGCCGCTCCTCCCTCATCCGCGCATCCAGATGGGAGAGAAAATAGGGGCTGGGCTCCGGACCTTCCCAGGTATCCAGCAGCGCCATGGTCGCCTTCAACTCCATCAGCTCCCTGCGGCAGCGGTCGCACTCTTCCACATGCGTTAGAACCTTGGCAGGCGCCGCGTCCGGATCGAGCAGCAGGTCCGCCAGCCTCGAGTCCATTCCGGTGCAATTGTCTTTCATCGGTTTCATCGTTACCACCCCACTTCCCGCCGGTGTCGCCCAGCTTTTCATCCTCAAACAAAACCCTTCAACTTATCCCGCAGCGTCTGGTAAGCGCGGAAGAGCAGCGACTTGGTCGCAGACTCGCTCAACTTGAGCACCTCCCCGATCTGCCGGTAGTCCATCCCCTGGTACTTGTGCATCAGCACCGCCATCCGTTGACGCTCGGGCAGGGCCATCACATGCGTGCGAATGGCGGCCATCCGCTCATTGCGCAGTAGACGCTGCTCCACCGAGGGTTCATCGTCAGCCACGTCCGGGGTCGTGCCAGTCTCTTCGTCCGGGGCGTCGAGATAGATGTTCTGCGCCGCCCGCTCATGCTTGGTATCGCGCGCGTGGTTTACCGCCAGGTTGGTCGCGATCCGGTAGAGCCATGTAGCGAACTTGGCCTCGGCCCGGTAGCTCTCCCGCGAGCGGTAGACGCGCAGAAACACCTCCTGCGCCAATTCTTCGGCGATCGCCTGATTGCCAATCATGCGGAACAGAAAGCGAATCATGGCCCGGTGATACTTGCCCACCAGGTAGTTAAAGCCCGCTTCGTCGCCCGCGGCCACGCGCAGCATGACGGCTGCGTCGCTCTTGGGGTCCAGGCCGGCTTGCGCGCCCGCAACTGCTCCCATTCTTGAGTCCGGCGGCGAAGCCGTACCCGCTCCCAGGGCCGAGTTGTCCAGGACCAGGGTCGCCATATCTTCTGGAACCCCATCCGGGACGGAAGGTTGCGCTGAATTTCCTGCTTCCGCCCCGGAACTCTCGGCGGGGGTGCGGTTTGGGTGTGGGCCCGGCCGCGGCCCGGTGGACCTGTCGATGGACGCAAGCGCCCCCAGTCCGGGGCCGGCGAGGACCGAACTCGCCCAATGAAGCTCGTTACCGCCGAGCCCCGGAACCGGGCACAGCGCCGCCTCCCCGTCCGGGGGGAAGTCGCCTGCGCGGCGGTTTGGTCTAGCTCTCCAGCGCATTGTTTGGTTGGTTCCGGGTTCCCCCTGGACCCTGGCGGCTTGGCTCCAAGGGTTGGCCGCAAAGCCCTGATGATGTTACTCTAACCGATGGGATGCCCCTCCGGCGCAGCTTTTCGCCAGCCCATTCGGGGCGCTTAACTCAGCGGTAGAGTGCCACCTTCACACGGTGGAAGTCGCAGGTTCGAATCCTGCAGCGCCCACCATCCCAAGTTAAACGAAACAAGAAGCTTAAGGAACCAGGAATGGTGACCTGAATTCAAAAATCAGGGGCGAAAAAAAGACACCGCTCAAATTAGCTATGACCCGCGCCAGGAGTCAAGTTCAAGCGCTTCCGGAAGATGTCCAACGGCAATTGACGAAACGATATGCCGATCTCTTCGCTGTCTTTTTCAAGCACCGGGATGTGATCAACCGCGTGACATTCCGGGGCGTGGCAGACGGGGACTCGTGGCTGAACAACTGCCCGGCGAGGAAACGCACATCCTACCCCCTGCTCTTCGACCGAGACGGGAAACCCGAGCCTGCATTTGAGGCGGTGCTCAAAAAAACCAGAATTGAGTCGTGTCAAGGATCGCCGCGATCTCCCAGCCAACCGGCGGTTGTATTTCAGCAGTCTTCTCGGACCGCTGGGGATCCCTACGTACGGCTCTTCCGGTTACGACTGGGCCAGCGCTCCCAGCATCTGGTTCGATTTGGCGGCAGTGGACACGTTGGGTTCGTTGAACGACTTCCAGAGCGACGAGCAAGGCGAGTCCGCTTCGCCAGAGTGGATTGCACGCTACAACGGACTTGCTCAGACACTCCGGCCCACCGATACCTTTGAGATTCTTCGCTTCGACACCGTTTTCGAAGCGCCAACCCTGGGCGCGCATGGACGCTCGTGGGCACGATTTGAGCGGCCAACTGGTTCTGCTTGCCTATCGACCTCCTGTTTCAGGAGAGCAGACCCCGCTCAGTTCGGCCAGAGTTGCCGATTCCCGCGTCGAGGGGGTACTGCACGCCAACGCGCCCGTGGTTGTAGCTTCGAGGACAAACGAGAGCATCCTGCGAAGCGGCAGGCTGGCGGTTGTGCCACAAGGTGGAGGCGAGATCGTTCTTCGGCGTCAGTTGGCAGCACCGCGGAGATCCTCTGCCACTACCTTGGTGGCTCATTCGAGCGAGGAGAGGCCTTGATCGTTGCAGGGGAACTGAGATTGACCGCACAGATGCAAAACCGGGAAGGAGCGCACCTGGAGTGGATCGAGGTCAACATCACCTAGAGCGTGTTTCATAAACCTGCTTTGTATCAGGGCACGACTTCAGTCGTGCCGAGAAGCGCCGGAATGACGAGGGGTTTTAACCCCTGAGGGATTCGGACCATGATGCGGCCTACATTTATGAAACACGCTCTAGAGGCCTGAGTCGACTCAACTCCCAGGAATTCCACCTGCCCAGTGGTGCGCGCACTTCGATGCATCCATTGCTCGAGGCCAAGGGTATCTTCCTCAAGAAAAGGAGCCCTTTCAATGCCCACAAGAACCCTGCATGCATTCCGAAGATGCTCTAATTCTGATCGTTGGCGTTGAACGAAGGAGGCCTGTCTTCATTGCGATTCGCCCACTCCTTGTTCGGGGCCGGGCCCATGACGAACTCGAGGCGGTTACTGCGGCTGGTTAGCCTATCGAGCGAAAGCCATGCTGAGTTGAGCGGCTGGCCGTTGAGGCGCACCGACTGGACATAGATGCCGTCACCGCTTCTGGTGATATCGAGCTTTTTGCCTCCAGCGATCTCAAGCAGAGCGTGCTTGAAGAGCGGGCTCCCAAGCGCTACCGCACCGAGTCCGGGCATCACCGGATAAAGCCCGAGCGCGCTCCAGAGGTAGACGCCTGAGGTGGCTCCGAGATCGTCGTTGCCGGGAAGGCCCGCGGAGCCAGTATGAAACGCCTCACGCCGCGTCCTGTCTACGACCTCTGCGACCTTCCAGGGCTGGCTGGTCCAGAGATAGACGTAGGGAGTGCAAAAGTCCGGCTCATTGCCCACGGTGAATCCCGGTACTCCCCAGCCTGTCGTTGTGGTGAAAAACTTCTCCAGTCTCGGGAGCACCAGCTGATCTCCACCCATGGCAGCCAGTACGTCAGCATAGTCAAAGGGAATCATCAAGGAATACTGCAGCGATGAGCCCTCTTCAAAGCCAAATTGATTCATCGTGTCCCAGTTATGATGGCGTGGCTGCATGTGGTCGGGATCCCAACCGGTCACAAAGGTTCCGTCGGCCATGCGCGGGCGGATCAAACGACTTTCCGGATCGAAGATGCAGCGCCAACTGCTGGAGTGCTTGAGAAGCAAACTGGCGTCGTCATGATCGCCGAGGGCATCTGCGAACCGGGAGGTGGCAAAGTCCGCGCTTGCATATTCGAGGCTAATGGACGCAGCGGATTCGCGAGGGCCATCGGTGCCCACAGCGATGTATCCGCTCTTGAGGTACTCGTCGAGATAGGGCCGCTCCGAACCGCCGTGGGGCCCCGTCCCTGGAGCAGTCGCGGCGTGTACCATAAACTTCAACGCGCCGGCTGTGTCAAAGGAGCGCGCTCCAAAGGCGTAGCCGGAAGCAATGACGTTGGCGGGAGAATCGCCGCCCATGACGTAGGTGACATCGTCTGCCACCGGCCACCTCGGCAACCATCCGCTTTGCTCGGCGTCCCGGACCAATGACTCCAGCTTCTGGCTAGTCTGTTCGGGTTCGAGCCATGCCTGCAGTTGAATCGTATTCCGGTAGATGTCCCAGTCTGAAAAATTGGCGTACTGTGCCTCGCCGGGACCAAGCCGATGCACCTTGCCGTCGAAGCCGATGTAATCGCCGTTCGTATCGTTGAAGAGATTGGGGGATAGGAAGCTGTGGTAGAGGGCTGTGTAATAGATCCGGAGTTCGTCGGGGGTTCCGCCCGCTACCGAAGCACGCGCGAAGACGGTTTCCCATTGATCGCGGGCCTGTTTACGCACAGCATCGAAGCTCCAGCCGTTGATCTCCGCGCGCAGGTTGGCTTCAGCGTTCTCGACGCTCACAAATGAGATGCCGGCCTTGAGAAGGATGGGCTCGTCGCCTGAAGGGAATGTGACGTATACGCCGGCACGGTGGCCTTTGGCGGAAGTTGCGCCGGGCAGGAGGACTTCGGTCCAGCTTCCATGGGATTGAGCGGGCCCGTTCAACGCCAACGCAAAATAGAGGGTGTAGCCATCTTGGCTTCCGCAGAAGCCCCCGCTCTCGACTCTTCCAACGACCGATCCGTCCGGTCGCAACTGCACTTCAGTCTCATCGTGAGCACGCCCGGGGTTCTTTACATTCGCGCTCTCGCTCGCTTTGATCAGAATTGTGCGCAGCCGACCCTGGGGATATGTGAATCGCGCCATTCCCGAGCGCTCGCTGGCGGTGAGCTCCGTTTTGATGCCATCCTCGGTGATCACGCTGTAGTAACCGGGACTTGCAACTTCATTCTCATGTCTGAAGCCGCTAACCATCTCGGCTGCATTCCTGCCTGAATCCTCGACCGGCCCGACGAACCCCAGCACGGGCACATCGGCATAAATCGAGCATCCAGCTCCGCTTATATGAGTAAGGCTGAATCCTCGCAGTGTCTTGTCCTTGTACTGGTACCAACCATCGGCGGTAGTATCCGGAGACCACTGGACCATGCCGGAAGGAACCGTCGCTCCCGGAAATGTATTGCCACCTTCGCTGGTGCCGATAAACGGATCGACAAAGGAATAGGCCCCCGCTGAGCCGCCTCTTGCTTGCGAATGCGAATGCGGTGAGACGGCTACCAGCACAAGGCCGAGAAAGAACACTCTACATTGGTTCCAACGCATCAAATCTACCTTCCTTTCAGTACGACCTTACCGAGATTCCCTTTCCATCGCGGTTCTTGCAGCCATGAGTGACTGAGCCGATAACCCGTAGGTCCGATCCATATCCCATCCCCCGGCAACCGGGTTTGACATTTAACATATCCAGCGGCATGCACAGCGTGGCGGCTCACTTTCCTTGATCCTCATATTCGCTCCTAGACCCGTCCCCGGCAGAGGCCGGAACGATCGAGGAGCTCTTAATTGCGCGTGTAACAGACTTGCCCATGGCCTGACCATGCCAACTTCGAGATTCGCGTCCTCAAGAATTCCTAGCTGTAAGGTCATGGTCATTCTCGACCGCAATGAAGCAGAATAGCCACCGGCTAATTGCTAAAGCTTCGCCGCAACTATCCATCGGCTAACGCGCGGCGGTGTTCAAGTTCCCAATAATGCGCGACCGTAATCTGCGGTCCCTTGAGGAGCCGCCGACCCACACGATGCGGGGTCCTTCCGGCATGACCCAGGCTTGCTTCTCCGTTGACCAATACTGAAGTTGGCGGAGCGGCACATGGATTGTCACACGCGTTGATTCGCCGGGCGCCAGATGCACGCGCTCGAATCCTGCCAGAACATCGTCTGCAAACTGAACACCCTCCGGTCCATGTGCGGGCTTGTCGAGATAGACCTGCACAACTTCGTCTCCGGCGAAAGTCCCCGTGTTCTGTATTCGAGCGCTCACATCGACTCCGTCAGCCACGATTGAAGATGCCTTCATCTCGGAATACCCAAAGTTGGTGTACGACAATCCGAAGCCAAACGGGAAAAGCGGCTCTATCTTCTGGTGATCAAACCAACGGTAACCTACCAGGACTCCCTCACTGAAGGTTGTCTTTCCATTCACACCCTTGTAGCTGCGCTCGGGAAACGCAGGATCATTCTCGGGCGTGTCTTCCAGCCTCTTCGGCCAGGTATAGGGCAGCCTTCCTCCCGGGTTTGCCTGACCCAGCAGTACCTTGGCCGTAGCCCAACCGCCAAGATCGCCTGTCCACCCCATGTCAAGCACGGCTTTTACGTCGCCAAGCCAAGGCATGGCGACTGCCTGACTGACGTTGAGCACGACGATGGTGTTCTTATTCACCGAGGCAACGTCTCGAATCAGTTTCTCCTGGTCACCTGGAAGTCCGAATACAGGCCTATTTCTGCTCCACATAAAAACCACCGCAGTTTTTGTGTTCTTTGCCGCATTGATGGCGGCACGATAGTTCTCTGCCGCCTGCCGGGGCGTCACCCAGCTCACTCTGACTTGGATGGGGCTGTTCGATGTATCGGGAGAAACTTCAAGATAGAATCGATGCTGGCCGGCCTTCAAGTCCATGGCGGCGCGCAGATTGTCCAGTCCATCGGTCGTGGGAAAAATGTTGGCCTCGCCTGCCTGGATGACCTCTCCATGAATGAAGTTGAACCAGTCCTTGTCAACGACCTGGTCATCAAGCTTCAGCTTCCCGTAGCAACCGAGGAGTTGGAGATGGATTCGATAGTTGCCGGTTTCCGGCACGGTCAATGTCCCCGTCCATACAATGCTTTGATTGGCAGGAAGAGCGTTTCCGGCAGCATTGGTAAAATTGACCTGCTCATCCACCCGTAACGCGTCCTCATTCCACGTGCGGCGTTCCAAACCCGGCTCGCCAAAGTGTGAAAAGTACTGCGCACCGATGACCGTCCCGTTCATGTCGTCGGCAGTTGCATAAGTCACATTGGCTCCTTGGCCTGCCAACTTCCTGAGGGCTGCCAACGGTCCCACTTCAAGTTCGGGCAGGCCTACCGCCTTCTCTCCTGTCAGACCAACTGAGATAATCTGCCCTGCGCCGGGCCCGATCATTGCCAGGCTTTCCAGGTCGGTTGCTTTCAGCGGGAGTGCATTTCCTTCGTTCTTCAAGAGCACTGCGGCATCGATGCCGGTCTTCTCAATGATCTTTGCGTCCTCGCTGTTGTCTGAAGGAGTTACCTCGAGCTTCTCCTTTCCGTCAAGGTAGCCAAATCTTTCCATCTGCAACAGCACTCGTCCCGCAGCGCGGGTGATGGTGTCTTCGGTAACCGCGCCGCTGGCCAGTAGCTTCTTCAAATCAGTCGTTGGCCAGGGTTCTGAAGCTCCCTCCCAACCTTTCTCGCTGGGCTCTTCAGGCAATCCTCGATCGCTCAGTGCCGGCCCATCCGGCTTAGAGGTGTCAAACGATTCCCGCTTGGGCCCATTCACAAAGTAGGCTGGGCCGCTGAAAGAAACTGGGAGCGGCCCTGACATTTCCATGTCCAGCCCCTTGTTGATGAAATCGGTCGCGTGCGTAGCGCCCCAGTCTGACGTGACAAACCCCTTGAAACCGATCTCGCCTTTCAACATCTTCTGCAGTGTCTCTGAGTTGCCGCAAGAATACGGCCCGTTGATCTTGTTGTACGAGCACATGATCGATGAGACCCCCACCTTGCTTACAGCCGCAAATGGAGCTAGGTAAACCTCATGCAAGCTCTGCTCCTCAATGAAGACATTCTCCGCGTCGGTGTCGTAGCCGACGAAGTGCTTGGCTTGCGACATGACACCTTCTCCCTGAATGCCCTGAACCTCCGCAGCGCCCATTTCGCCGGTTAGAAAAGGGTCTTCACCAAACGTGTTGTAACCGCGCCCATAGTTCAAATCCCGATCGATGTTTATGAAGGGCTGTAAAGCGACACCCACCCCGTGCGAACGCGCCTCCCGGCCAATGACTTTCCCATTCAACCGCGCATCTTCGCGGCTAAATGTAGCGGCCACGCCCATCGTCGATGTCGGGGCAATCGATGGCACCCTGGTCAACACTCCCGGCGGGCCATCCGCAAATCGCATGGGCGGAATTCCCAGTCGCTTGATACCGGAAAGATAACCGGCCTCTCCCTGATAAGTGGAAGCATCTTCACCAGTGCCGTGGATCATCTCGATCTTTTCATCCAGCGTCATCTGCGCCAACAAATGGTCCACACGTGCATTGCCTGTAATCACCTTTTCCTGCGCCCGCGCGATTGAAGGCAGGAACCCGAGAAGAACAAGAGCCAGAGTCGCTGACTTATTCTGAGGATTTAAACCAAGCATTGCGGATTCCCTTCTAATTGAAGATTGGAGTTGGATGAGAAGCGCCGGCTGAGAACTAAGGAAAGAGGTGAAGGGCGAGGCAGGCAGCCCGTCCGTGTTGTAGAGGTTACCTGAAGGATCACTGGCCCATGCGTAGCGCACATGCTCCTGGTCGTTTACTGGCTCCGAGCGCACAGCAATGGTATCGCCATCCATCTGTGCTTGCGCCGAAACAAATTTCCCGTCAGCGACTGCGATTATGCCAAGTGACAATCCCATTAAGAGGAAGTTCAATAAGACGAGCGGGAGACAAGGTCATCTGCAAGTCTCTCGAGCGTGGGGATCATTGCATCTCCCCCTGACGTTCCCCACGGTCCATCTTGTTGAACCATGAAGATGAAGATCCTGCCCGTCGTGGTGTCAATGTCCATGGCGTTTTTGAAGGCGCCGCCATGACCGAAGCCGTTTTTCGAAATGGACCAGCCGAATCCGTAATCACTCTTTTCCATCCCGCCGTTCTGCACGCTGGTCATCGCGTGAAGTGAGGCAGGCGATAAGTACCGCACTCCACTTAGTACGCCGCCATTGAGGATCATTTGACAGAACTTCGACACGTCGGCCGCGGTAGAGAAAATGCCCCCGGCGGGCATCGGGAATCGGTGTTTCCGGTCATTCAGCGGATAAGTCAGTTGACTGATGCGGACTGCCGCCAGGTCTTTTGTCCCGGGATCCAATTTGTACGTCTCGGCCAACCGGGCTATCTGTTCATCATCCGGCCAGAACGTGGTATCTTTCATTCCCAGTGGATAGAAAAGCCGCTGCTGCATGAACTTCTCGTAGGGCATTCCTGTTACAACTTCAATGATCCGCGCCGCAGTATTGATGCCCTCGTTGGAATAACTGTAGCTGGTTCCCGGCTGAAACATCAGGGGCTCGGCGGCAAAACTGAGCACCGAGTCTTTCAACGATAATGTGTCGAGGGCGCCGGGCTGTGCTGATGACTTGAACGGCAAGCCGCTCGTATGGCTCAGAATCTCGCGCACGAGAATCGGATGGTTTGCCGCCAGCAGCTGAGAAGATGGTTGTGAGCCTAAAGCAGCCTGCCCGTTTTGCGCCTTGCCATCATTCGCCACCTTGACCATCTGACCATGAAATTCCGGCAGATACTTTTCAACCGGATCATCGAGGCTGACCTTGCCTTCATCCACCAGCATCATGAAGGCTGTAGCAGTCATGGGTTTTGATGTGGATGCGATCCAGAACATCGCGTTCCCCGGCATAGCTGCCTTTTCCGAAAGGTCCCGATAGCCCGCGGATTGCAGATAGAGTATGCGGTCCGAAGTCGCAACTAACGTCACCGCGCCCGCTATCGTGTGGTTGTCTATCAACGGCTGTAAGTAAGAACGAATCGCGTCGGGGCGCTCGGTGGAAGCTGGTCTCTGTGCTTGGGCAGACAGCAAAACACTGAGCAGCGTCACCACAACAACCAACCTCATTGCGAAAGATCCGTTCCGATGACTCGTTTCTGTGGTTCGGAGTCAAGTTCTCACTCTTTCCCCCTGTCTACAAGCAATGTTTGTATCATTCTAAACATCTTCTCGGCACGAGATCGGCTGGTCACATCTGAGGCGAGGACATGTTCGAAATCTACCTGCTTCCGAGATCCGGGCGGTTGACCGGCAACTCGTCGCCAAAGCGGTTTTCGGCCATCCCAGGGTCTCTGGCAGGCTGCAACCGGGGCTGGGGAAGGTTTGGCAGCGATACAACTACCCACGACACACCGAGCACATTCCGCAGGAGAGATCGGAGTATGGGAATGGCCGCAGCAGCACCGCATCTGTGGCGAAGAAAATGGCCGTTTTGGCACCGATCCCAGCGCCCGAGTGAGCACCCTGGCCGCCGTGAAGCCCCGACTGTTGCGGATCATGCGGAAGGCGCAGCGGAGGTTGCAGTGCAGGGCTCGGCATGAGGCTCAGGATACCGGCCACGGTTGCAGCCCGTAAGCCATTTTAGTGCTGATTGAGCAACTGGACAGTCTAAGTTCTAATCAACGCCGCCGGGACGTCAAGGAGACCCAATGGAACTGCGACTTACTTTTCCCGTGATGGTGGTCCTTGCGGTAGCTGGCGTGACAATTCCAGCTCAGAAGCCTGGGTCCGACGAGCAAGTTTCCAGCTTCACTAGCCAGACGACCAACGTGCTTGTGCCGGCGCTGGTGCGGGACGCGGCCGGCAAAGTTGTTTATACCCTGCGGGCTGATGACTTCGTGCTGACCGACGGTGGGGTGCCGCAGAAACTCACGCTCCAGCAAGAGACAGGGAATGAGCCGCTGGCACTGGTCATCGTAATCGAGGTGGGCGGCGCGGGGGCGCGTCAGTTCCAGAAGCACGAGCGGCTGGTTCCGCCGCTGGCGCCCATGCTGCCGTCAATTGTTGGAAACGTCTACCATCACGTGGCTGTGGTCACGTTCGACAGCCGCCCGAATCTGATCCAGAGCTTTACCTCCGACCTTGACGAGGCAGAGGAAACGCTGCTCGATCTTTCGGCGGAATGCTCGCGGCAGAATCATTCCCTCAACTGCACCGCGCCGAATCCGGTGCACGACAAACCGATGGGTGACAACGGGGCGGCCATCCTGGACACCCTGGAGTTCGCGGTAGACATGCTGCGGGCCGAGCCTATTGGCTACCGCCGGGCGATCTTACTAGTGAGCGAGACGGCGGATCGCGGCAGCGAAACGACGGTGGAACAGGCAGTGCGGGCCATCACGGATACCAATACGAGCGTCTATGCGATCGGCTTCTCAACCGCGAAGTCAGAGGCCGTGCACTATGCGCATCACCAACTCCCCATGAGCAGCGGCGGATCGCAGTTGTTAGAGAATTCGCGTCCCAATCCGCCTCATGGGTGTATGGGCAAGGATCCCAATCCCGAACCCGATGACCCGACCAGCAAATGGTCACAATTCTATGATTGCGTTGCGCAGCTTGTGCCGCCGCTGACCTTTGCCAAGATTGCAGCCATTGCGACAGCCGACAGCCTACTCAAGAATGTTCCTGAGACGGTGGCGCGGCTGACCGGAGGCGAGTACTTCAAGCTGGGCAGCGAGCGGAATCTTGAGCAGGACCTGACGGCGATCGGGAACCACCTGCCAAACCGGTACATTCTGAGCTTCCATCCGCAGGCGCCGCACCCGGGACTGCACGTGCTGACACTGAAGTTGCCCAAATACGAAGGGCTAAAGGTGACAGCGCGGACGAGCTACTGGGCCGAGCCGGCTGCTCCAGCTGCAGGGTTTCCGTGGTCCATCAGGTAGGAACATAACAGACCGGACGCGATTGTGGACGAAGAGACGCCAACGGCAGTTCTGGACGAATGACCGGCACGCCGGACAGAACTCGAAAAAATGGCCATTATCCGAATTGACGACAACACTCGAGACCCTCAGCTTTGATCCGCAGCTTACTTTGATTGAGCGACTCGGCCACGCTCGCAGATTGGATCGTATACATGAAAACCAGGTACCGGCGACGCAAAAACCGCATGCCCTTGGTGTAGGATGTTGAACGACCTGACGAAACCGCCAGGGAGTGCTCTGAATGGGAGGGATAGCCGATGTGGATTATGAGACGCCGCAAACTCGCCTTTATGATGCTGACGTTACTCGTACTCGTTGTGGCAGGCTGCGCCACTCAACCGCGAGTTGGGTCCTCTCACTTGCCAGGATTCTTGATGGGTCTGCTGCACGGATTTCTCATTCTCTTCAGCTTGATCGGCAGCTTTTTCATGGATATCCGCATATACGCTTTTCCCAATGCAGGGCGATGGTACGACCTTGGATACTTCCTGGGCGCATTGATGTTTTTGGGCGGGGGCGGGGCATCCAGTAGGCGGTAACGCATGAAATTGATTGTGTGTCCAAGGTGGGCGCAGATTTGGGCTGTGGCATTGCTGGCTGCAGGGACTGCGCGGTTGTCGATGGCGGAGGCAGCGGTGGATCCGCTCGTGGTGAAGACTAGCGCCGGGCTTGTCCGGGGACTGGTGCGGGATGGCGGCGGCGCACGGTTTCTGGGGATTCCCTTTGCCCAGTCGCCAGTGGGGCAGTTGCGGTGGCATGAGCCGCTGCCGGCGAAGGCCTGGAGCGGGGTGAAGGACGCAAAGGCATACAGCTCGCCGTGTGCGCAGCCGAACTTGGGTGACTGGAATCGTCTGGATGCGAAGTACGGGCAGGAAGACTGCCTATATCTGAATGTGATTACGCCGGTGTGGCCGAAAAAGAGACTGCTGCCGGTGATGTTCTGGATTCACGGGGGCGCAAACGAAGGCGGGTCGGGGATGAGCGATCTTTACACCGCGGGCTCGCTCGCCGACCACGGAGTGATCGTGGTGACCGTGAACTACCGGCTGGGGGTGTTCGGGTTCCTGGCGCACGCGGAGCTGACTGAAGAGTCGGTCCATCGCGCTTCAGGGAACTACGGGCTGATGGACCAGATCCTGGCATTGAAGTGGGTGATATCGAATATAGAGCGGTTTGGAGGCGACGCGAAGAACATTACGGTGTTTGGGCAGTCGGCCGGCGCGTTCGACACGGGGATGCTGATGGCGTCGGCCGCGAAGGGGCTGTTTGAGAAGGCCATCGAGGAGAGCGGCGCTCCGATTGACCCGAGGATCGTGCCGCTTGCTGAGGCTGAGGTTGCGGGGAAAAGACTTGCAGCAGCCATGGGAGCTCCGGAGGGTGCGGGGCAAATAGCGTATTTGCGGGGAATTCCGGCGGCGGAAATGATCAAGAAGCTGTCGGCGCATGAGCCCCACCAGCGGTTTGGGCCGGTGGTGGACGGTTGGGTGCTGACGCGCGCTCCAGCGGAGGTTTTTGCGGCTGGCGAGGAAGCGGCAATTCCGCTGCTTTTTGGGACGACCACCAGAGAATTTGGAGGAAATCAAACTCCTGATCAGTTGCGGGGGATGATCACGATGATGGCGGGACAGCTTGCCCCGGAGGCGCTCAAGGCGTATGGGCTGGCGGATGGAGGAGAGGGGACCAGCGATCCGGTGTACGGCTCGGCGGCGGACCAGATTGCGGCGGATACGATGTTCCGATGCCCGGCGACTGCGGAGGCGCGGTGGCACACGGCGGCGCACCATGCAACGTTCCAGTACGAGTTCAATCATCCGGTCCCAGGACAGCCGGAAGCGATTCACTCGACTGAGTTGTCGTTTGTGTTTGGGTATTACCCCAGGACGGGGAACTTGGCCGGCCCATACACAGCGTCGGATCTGAAGTTTGCCGAGATGGTGGAGAGCTACTTTGCGAACTTTGCAAAGACTGGGAATCCGAACGGTGCGGGGCTGCCGATGTGGCCGGAGTTTGGCGCGACGGCGGCGTATGTGAAGTTCACGAGAGAGGGGACCGTGGAAGAGGCGAAGGACCTGCGCGGGGGGCTGTGCAAGGTGTTCCGAGATGTCATTGAGGCGCGGATGAGACAGGCCAAGTGAGATCGGCATGACCCGCTCTGGAATGATGGTGGCGCCTGCCGTCCTGTGAGTAGAAATGTGGCTGGGCCAGTTGCCACGGCTAACCCGAAGCACTGCCTTTCCGTTTGCGGAATAAAGTAGTTCCGGGATGACCAGGCGCACCTCGAAACAAGGTGCGCCGGCCTCATCGAAAGACTGCCAAGAGAATTAGCTCAGGCAAGAGCGCCCTGGCAGATGTGGGTAGCTTAAGCTCTACTGAGTTTCGGCTACAAGAACCGCGCTTGTGAGGGCGGGCACCGTAGCGGTTCCAGTTTTCGAGTTGAAAGTGGCCTGCCTGACTATGGGATCGCTGGAATTCTTCTGCACCGGATGCAGATGCAGGGCCAATCCTTGCAACTGGTTGTTGGTGAAAGTCACCGGCGCAATGGATGCATTGAACAGCACGACGATGTGTTTGTAGGTCCCATAGCTTCCACCATTGGCGTCCAGCTTCATCACGATCAAGCCCGGGATCTGATTCTGACCCGTATTCAGGAAAGCAAGATTCTGCTGCACCTCCTCATAGGTGGACATGTGAAATAGTTCTGAACTATAGCGGATCCTCAACAGTTCCTGGAACGCCTCTTCACTGTATGCGACGTTTGCAGGAAGGGGCGTGTATGCCGGGTTACTCAGGAGCGGTGTCATGATCAGCCACTGGCCCTGGTTCTGGCTGGCAATCGGCAAGCCAATGCCCCAGTTTGCCGTCTGCCCGGTCCAATCGATCTTATTGAACCAGTCTCCCGAGTTATAGCTGTTCTGGTCCATGTCCTTTGAACGTAGCAGATCATCGCCGCCCTGAAAGAATGGAATCCCCTGTCCAAGCGTCACAAGGCTCATGGCCAGCGTCTGCCTGCGAGCGCGCACGGCGATGCTATCACTCAAGCTGGACTTCAGCTGCACCGCATCGAAAAGGTCCTGATTGTCATGCACAGACGCATAGTTGATAGCTTCGAATGGACTCTTGGTATAGCCGGTCGGCTGGCCGTTGTAATTCACTTCGGCACCCGTTACCGTCGCTCCTGCGCTATCGATGAAGGTGTAGTCGCGCAGGTTTCCAGCGAGCCCCACATCGATCCAGTCGGAGTACTGGAGCAACTGAGCCTGTTGTTCACTGGTCGAGAGGCTGCCATTGGTGAACGCGCTCGGGTCGGTGAAAATCCCCGTCGCAAAGCCCTGGACTCGTTCATCCGTAAACGGACTGCCTCCCCGAACGCCATCGCGAATGCGGTCGTTGAACGTGCCGACACCATAGCCATAGAGATTGATTTGCGAGGCGTTGGGCCCGATCTGGTTGTTCGCGGTGTCTCCGAAGTCGAAGCCTTCTCCGTAAAGGTAAATCTTCGATCCGTCTACGCCGTCTTTCTCCAGAGTTAGCGCCTGCAGAGCCCGCTGAATGTCCGTGATGTTGTAAGTGAACATGAAGCTCATGATGTCGAAGCGGAAGCCATCGATCTTGTAATCCCGCGCATTCAGTACGAGGGTGTCAATGATCAGCTTTTCCATCATTTTGTGTTCGCTGGCGGTGTCTGGGCAGCAGGAGCCGTTCTCTAGATTCCCGCTAACATCGAGGCGATGATAGTAATTCGGCACTACCTCGTCGAGATTCGAGTTGGGACCTTCGCCGCTGGCATTGGTGTGATTGAATACGACGTCCTGAACGACGCGCAACCCAGCCTTGTGAAGCCCATCCACCATGGTCCGGTATTCGAGCACGCGTTGATCAGGATTGATGGCATAACTTCCCTCCGGAGTCATGTAATGCACGGGATCGTAGCCCCAGTTATAGGCAGGGCTCGTCTGACTGGCGGTAACGGCCGCCTGTTGCTGCTGGCCGTCCGGCGGATACTGCGCCAGGCCGGTAGGAATGATCCATGTCGATTTGTCTTCATTCACACTTGCAAAGTGGAATGACGGCAGGATGTGAACGGCCTTGAGCCCGCTTGCGGCCAGGGAGCGAAGATGCCTCATACCGTCTGAGCTTTGGTCGTCGAACGCTTCATACATGCCACGATGGGCAGATGGAACTGTGGGATCATTGACACTGAAGTCGCGAACATGAAGTTCATACAAGCTCAGGTCACTGAAACATTGCAGCGGCGGTGAGCTATCTTCATCCCATCCTGCAGGCTTGGTGTCATCGGAGTCGAGGTCGGTAATCCTGCTCCTGCTTCCGTTCAATGCGATGTCGATGGAATAGGGATCGCTGGTGATGTTGGTATCGACTGCAGCGTCTGATGGAACCCATACTCGTACGCTGTAAACGTAGTACTTGTCCTTCCAACTGCTATCCCCGTCTGCCACCCACACGCCATTGTGCTCGTGCATTGGTACAACGGCGGAAGGCGTCGTATCGGATTCGTGATCGAAAATCTGAACTGAGACGCTCTGCGCTGTGGGCGCCCACACCTTCAGCTTGACATCGAAGTTATCGTCGTCAGCCCAATCGTGCCAACCGCGATCGTCGGCGTGGTGAAACACGACACCGAGCTTGCCCGGATAGTAATAGAGATCGTCAAGCACGCCCGCATCCTGGATGCCGGTCGCGTATGTCAACGCGCCACTCGAATTGACCGCTGAAAACGCGAGCTGTCCTTCGAGTACCGTCTGCAAGGCGGAAACCTGCGCATTCGCCGGCAACTGGAGGACCGTGTAACCGCCGAGCTGTGGGTAGCGCTGCAGTTCGTCCGCGGTCAGACTTCCCCCAACTGTGAGCGGAATACTCGTTCCGCCCGTTATCCCCACAGTCGTCACCGACAAGCCGCCTGTCAGGCTGGAGTTGATCGCATAGGTATTGCCGGCCTGCGCGAACTGCGGCTGGATGGCTACTCGCTGTCGATCAAGCCAGTATGCCTGCTCTACGTTGAGCAGACTATCCAATATCTGTGTCGGTGTAGGGGTCGAATTGAAGACCGTTGCGTTACCTGAAATCGCCCACGCCTGGAGGTTGGCGGCAACATCCAGATACATGTTTGGTCCCGGGTCCTTTGCTCCGGTGGAAGTGTTGTGAATGATGAAGCCGAGGTTCTTGGCGTTGGGAATCAGGCTGATGTCGAAATACGCGCCATACGAGTCATTCGCCGTTACAAAGGTCAGTCCGTCGTTGTAGTCGCCTGTGTATTCAGCAGTGTCATTGAATGCGTAGACTGACCAGTTTGCGTAATTTCCGTCTGGGCGATAGTAGTGGATGCGAGCGTATCCAGGCAGCAGTGCATTAGGATTGGTCAGGCTCGGCTGACTCTTGTACAGCTTGCCGATGCCGGTGTAACCCCAGTACTCAAAGCCTTCCGTTGAAGGATCGACAAACTCATTGGGCCCAGGGTCTTTCTGGTCGCCGCCCGGCGCAGAGGGGTTGTGGAGGATCAGTCCAAGATTCTGCGCATTCGGGATAACCGCGACGTCAAAATACACTCCATATGCGTCGGAATTCGTCACAGGTACAAGGCCGCTGTTGTAGTCGCCGGCAAACTCGGTTGTGTCGTAGAAAGCGTAGACCGTCCAGCCGTTATAGTTGCCATCTGTCCGGTGATAGTGAACGCGGACATATCCAGGCAGCAGCGCCGTAGGATTCGCTAAACTGGGCGTCGTCGTGTACAGCTTGCCTATCCCGGCGTAGGCCCAATACTCAAGGCCCTGCATGGCGGGATCGACGAACAGATTGTTCGGCGTATCCTTCTGGTCGCCGCCCGGCGCGGTCGGGTTGTGAATGATGATCCCAACTTCCTGTGCCCCGGTCGTGACGCCAACATCAAAATACACGCCATAACTGTCCGTCCCGGTTAGTTGAACCGGGCCGCCACCATAGTTAGCGGTGTTTTCAGTCGTGTTATCGAAGGCGTAGACCGTCCAACCACCATAGTTGCCGTCCGGCCGAAAGTAGTGGATGCGAATGTCGCCGCTTGGAATGGGCGGATCGGACTGGGCGAGGGCCTGGCTCGATACAAATGCGCTAAGCAGAAGCAGGAGGAATTGGGGCGCACTCCTGCCCACAAGGTGCGAGGTACGAATCCGAACATTCATGGGTACGGCTCCAAGAAAACAAGGGGACTTGGTTCTGTTGCTTCGTCGGGCGCAGTTTTTCGGCGTTCGTTTTGGTTCGCTCAGCCGAGCGCGGGCGATACTACGTCGACGGAATATCCGGTGTCAAGAAACTTCATGGGTAGTTCGCATCTCCGCGTAAGGAATTCAGAATGGATGTGCCTCGGAATTGTCTGTCTCTCAATGATCTCGGGCAACCCGGAGCGTGACAACAAGAGGGATCGATGCCATGCTCTCGAGGTTCGAGTCTGTGAGCCCGATTCTGGAAGATCCAGACCTGACTCGTTCCTCGCGATGCCCAAGCTTCTTCCGGAACTAACGAGCAGAATTCCGCAACGCTTGCCAGCGGGTCGAAAACCTCAAGTCCTCCGAATCCATATCGATCCTGAAATGCCAGCCAGTGTTCGCCGATCGGCTTGCTCCTGATCCTCGGTTGACGCCAATAGCCCGAGCCGCGTCACCAGCACTGTTGGCCTCATCGATGACAGGTCGAAACTCCGGGCTCTGACTAAGATGGTAAAGAGGCGTCTTCATTCGAACGCTGGGCGTCTTCGGCTCCGCCCCCTGAGGACGCCAGAATTTCATCACCACCTTCTGCATTGCCCCTCTTCAGCCCGCACGCGCGGCCAATCTGCAGGAAGCAGGAATGATGGCAGAAATCCCAAAGTGTCGCGGAAACGCGAACTCGACAACGTAAAGATCTGGTGCGGGAGAAATGTCTATGCACGCTTATGGGTATACCGGCGAGCTTCAAGCCTTAGACAGTACTTCTGCCGAAAATCGTCCAGGAGCGTGAATTATACTTGCCGGCCAGCCAACCACCCCCGTCCTTGGTTGGTGCCTGCTAGGGATCGTGAGGAGACCGAAGTCCCTGTAAGGGAGAGGTTGCACGACATGCGTCCAGCGAGCCGCTGAATCGCGGAAATAGTTCGCGATGCAGACTCCTCACTGCCGATAGCCTCTGCTTACACAAGTACGAGCGTCGAATAGACTTGAATCTATCGGCTACCAGGGGTCGACCATTCTTGAGAGCTCGATTCGAGCTTCGCCCTGTTTTCGTCGCACAATGCTTCTTGGTTGCAGTACCCCGAAATGACCTGGGCAGGCAGATCCAATCAATTCGAATCCTGTGAAGCCCGTCAATTCTCAATTCATGGAGTTGAGGTGGGCCTTTTCCTCATAGAAAATGAACGAAGTTGCTGCGCCGCTCTTGGGAGAACCAAATCGCACCGATTCGTAGTGAATCCGCTTGGCCGCATACATCCTGCGGTCTGCCTCGGCCAGCAGTTGTTGTGCGTCCACTCCATCCTTCGGGTAGAAAGCCGCCCCAAGGCTAAGCGACAGAATGTCCTTGCCGCACACCTCACGCCCTGCCCGTTGCGCCATGGCATTCAGCAGGACAGCTCTCTCCTTGATCGATCCCGCGGTCATGTTGGGCGCGACGATGACAAATTCATCGCCGCCCATTCGCGCCGCATAATCGTATTCGCGACACACCTCACGCAGCAGATTGGCGAAGATTTTGAGCACCTTATCCCCAGCCAGGTGGCCGTAGCGATCGTTTATTTCCTTGAATCCGTTCAAGTCGCACTCGACAACTGCAACCGCGGTGTTATCCCGCCTGCAACGCGCAAGCTCGTGATCCAATTGGATGGACAACGCCCGGGCATTCGGCAAGCCAGTCAGGAAATCGATAGTGGCCGAGTCCTCTGCCTGGCGATACTTCAAGGCGTTCTCTACAAAATGCGCGACCTTGGAAGTAATCACCTGGAGCACGCGAAGGTGATCGCTGGTAAATGCATCCACATCGGACTGGTAAAGCGTCAAAACACCCACGAGTCCGTTGACACCTTCCAATGGCACAGCAAGGGCGGAGCGGAGTCCAGTGGTCATTCTGGGGTCGTCCGCAAAGCCGGACTCTACCGCGGGGTTCCCGTTGATGATGGGCTTGGAATTCTGCGCGACCCAACCGCAAAGGCCGGTCCCAATCGGGATCACGAGCGAGGACAAAACGCGGAAGTTGTCACCGCTGACAAATTCGGGAACGAGGAAGTCGCCCTTGCGGATGAAGGCAACAATTGAATCGTAAGGCACCAGCCTGCGGAGTCGCATGGCAACAAGAGAGAAGGTTTCGTCCAGGCTCAGGGAGTTACCCAGATCCTGGCTCAGTTCAAACAGTGTGTGCGCCTCTTGCCGTGCGGACGCAATCGACGAAAGGAAATCGGCCCTGCCGGTCTGGCGATGACCCAGGTCTACCTGGAATCCCGACGCCGGCTGTTCGCCTCGTTCTACCTTGTAGCTGAAGCTGTGTGAGTCTAATCTTGCGTCAAGTAGGCCACGGACCGCCAATGCCTCGAGTTCAATGCAACGACGTTGAAGAACTTCAACCACTTTTGGGTCGAAGGCGATCCCAGAGCCCCTTGCTACTTCTTTCATTGCTTCAACAAAGGGGAGGGCTTTGCGGTACTGCCGATCGGATGCAAGAGCATCAAGACAGTCCACCGCCGCCAGGATGCGCGCGCCGATGGGTATCTCTTCCCCTTTAAGTCCATCCGGGTATCCCGTCCCATCCCACTTCTCATGATGCGCCCTGACGATGGGGGCCACAGGATAAGGGAAGGCAACTCTTTCCAGGATATCGGCGCCCACCAGCGGGTGAATCTTCATCTTCTCGAACTCTTCCGGAGTCAGGCGGCCGGGCTTGCTAATGATGTGATCGGGGACAGCAAGCTTGCCGATGTCGTGCAGCAGAGCCGCTGCTCGAAGGGCATCCGATTCTTCCTCACTGAGGTTGAGGTCCTTGGCGAGTTCAGTTACATAAGTGCGGACGCGGTGCAGATGCTCATGGGTTGTGTGGTCTTTGGCGTCGATGGCAAGCGCCAGGCCTTCGATTGTCCGCAAGTGGAGAGCGCAGACCTCTTCTACGTGGCGTTTTTCAGCTACCACATGCAACTCCTCGACTTCGACACGCTTCTCCTGGTCTTCCAGCCGGCCCAGGTAAAGCTGATAGGAACGGTAGATCAGGTACATAACAGGCACGATCAGTAGTGCGTTTTTCCAACCGACAAACTTGTTGGCGAAGCTGATAACGCCTACTACGGCCGCGCCGGCCAGGTTGTATGGCAGTCCCCAGAAATATGTTTCGGACCAAATCTTGCACATCGAGCGTTCTTCCGCCAGGCCAATCACGATCGAAAGGGGTACTGTGTTTCCAAGAAAGTACGTCCCGCCAGCCACCAGCAGGAGCAGCGGGATGCTGTTTCTGAGAAGTCCTGCCGACAGATGATAAGCGTAGTAAGTCAGGACGATGGCGTTGGCCATCAGGCCAAAGACATTGAAGATCACCTTGACCGCATCTAGACGATTCTTGTTCTTCCACACGCTCTGCAAAAGGGCCGCTGCGCATCCAATCACCAGTGTCTCCGCCAGTGAGAGTTCCAGGATTCCGAGGAGGACGAAGAGAAAGTGCACCGACATGGTGCTATCCATGCCGGGCAACTTAACCTTCAACGTGGAAGCAAGAACGGCAATGAGGAGGTAGCATGCAAACTTCAACAGATCGTTCGAGTGCCAGTGCAGGCAGGCGATTACAAACACCGCGACTCCAGGCGCTACAGTAATGAGAATGAATAGCTTTGCGCGAATCGGCATGGAGGACTACCTTCTGGCTGCGTGTGGTGCAAATTGTTGAATGCCCGCTGGGCATTGCGGCGCAAACTGCTTACCATTACCCGACACGTTCTCGGTACTGTCAGTGGCAAGTTGAGGAACTCTTCTCCGGCGAGTATTTGCCCGACTGCGGTTACAGTCGAGCAAATACCATCGGGGCTTCTTTTCCGGTTACGGCTTATTCCAGATCGTTGATGACGCCTCCCGTAGTGCTGCCCCAGAGTGCATTCGCGCCATCGACCTGGGTTTCGCTGGTACCCCACAGAGTGCCATCCCCCGCACCGGAACTTCCCCAGAGTATGCTGCTGCCGGTCAAGGGGGTGGTGCTACCCCAGAGAATGCTTTCTCCCTGTTCCCAGTCGCTCCCCCATAGGATGGAGGATCCCCACATGTCGTAGGAGGATCCCCACAAGATCGATGTACTACCGATCATCGAGGAACCGTTGATCACGAGGGAGATGTTTCCGTGGGAGTCCCTCACTGCGAGGGGCGACAAGGCGCTGCCGACTGCGGCCGGCGCCAGATCGGTGTTCTGCAGTGCACACTGGATGTCCAGATAGCCAGCTCCAACCGTAAAAACGTCGGCCTGATCGTAGAAGATTTGGCCAGTCGTCAAATCCGTGGCTGTGCTTGACCTTACCAGTCCCTTGAATGCCGTGAACATCAGCCGCGCCTTGACCTGGTCAGGCGTCAGAGCCGGGGTCTGTTGCAGCATCAATGCCGCGGTCGCACTCACCATGGGTGTGGCCATGCTCGTCCCGCTCAGCGAGTAGTAGGTGGCCGAAGGTGCACCTGAGGCGCCGTCCACATACAGAGACTGCGGGACTTCGAATCCGGGATACTCCTTATTCAGAGTTGTGGATGGAGAATAGAGCGAAACAATGAGGTTGCCGGGAGCCACGAGATCGGGCTTCAACACCCCGTCGAACAACGTCGGGCCTTTTGAACTGTAACTTGCAATGACGTGGGCCGTGCGATTCGAATTTCCCAATGTATTCATTGCGCCCACGGTTATCACATAAGGGTCGTTGCCGGGAGCGGTGATGGTGCCGTAACCATTTGTGCCGGCGTTGTTGTCTCGGCCGTAGTTGCCTGCCGCCACTACGACAACGATGCCCGCCTTCCAGGCCTGTTCGACTGCTTGGCAGAGAGGATCAACCTTATAGCTTTCCCATACCGGTCGCCCCAGAGAAAGATTGATGACTCGAATGTTGTATTTGCTCTTCAAGTTGATGGCCGTCTGGATGGCCGCAATCACATCGCTGTCGGTGCCCGCGCCGTTTCCATCGAGCGCGCGGAGACTGATGATGTTGACACCGGGGGCGATCCCTACAAACTTGTAGGCGTAATTCGATCCGGTGGATTTGCTTCCATTTCCTGCGAGAATTCCCGTGACATGGGTGCCGTGGCCATACTGGTCGACAGTGCTCCCCAGGCCGGTGAAATCCTGGCTGTAGACGATGTTCTTGGCAGTGATATCCGGTAGACTGGCAATTCCGCTATCGATGATGGCTACGCCGATCCCGGCGCCGGTCAGGCCCTTGCTCGAGGCGTTGTTGGCGTTGATGGTGAAGTAATGGTAGTCATTGACCACTGGAGGCAGGGATTGGGCCGCGCCGCTCAGAGGCCGATCGGGCGAGATGTAGACGACGTCGGGATCGTTAGCCAGATCGTTCAGCGCAGAAGCCGGCACCTTGTAAGCCGCTCCCTTGAATTGTCCGAGATCTCGCTTCAGCGTGCCACCTCTGTCGAATACCTTTTGATGGTGCTGCGCGGTAGGCACCTGGCTGAATTGCACAATCACGTCGACATTGCCGGATTTTTCCGTTTGCGCTTCCAGATCTTTCGACATACGGTGCTGGCCGGCAAAAGCCACACTTGCGCACAATAGCAGTGCGCACACTGCCAGGAAGGTTTTCCCTGGGGTAGCGCCTTTGGTTCGATTGCGATGCATCTTTCCCTCTCCTTGACTGGTGTTTCTGTTTCTTGAAGATCTCTTGAGTCGGCGGTTTCGTTCGAGAGTTGCCTGGTTTTTCACCTACTAGCTCCCCCGCTCATTTCCCGTCACAGTTCACTTGTCCCCGTAGATGGCTAATTCCGGGTCAAGTGCCGTGCTGCCCCACAACACACTCGATCCCCAGAGCACGCTGTCGGCCTGAACCTCGCTGCTGCCCCACAGCACGCTCTCACCCTGCAAGGAGTTGCTGCCCCAAAGCACCGATTCTCCGCTGACGTCGCTGCCCCAGAGCACCGAGCTTCCCCACAAGACTGAGGAGCCCCACAGGACAGAGCTGCCCCCGAGAACCGAGGAGCCGTTGACCTGAAGCACGATGTTTCCGCTACTGTCTACCGCAGCGGTCGGCGACAAGGCGCTGCCTGCTGCCGGGGGAGCCAGGTCGGTATTCGCCAGCGCCGCCTCGATGTCCAGATAGCCTGCGCCGACCGTAAAGATGTCTGCCTGGTCGTAGTAGGCGATTCCTGTGGCCGGATCAACGGCCGTGTCGTATTGCACCAGGTTCTTGAAGGCGGTCTTCATCAACCGCGCTTTGATCTGATCGGGGGTCAGGGAGGGGTTTTGTTGAAGCATCAGAGCCGCGGCGCCAGTCACCATGGGTGCGGCCATGCTCGTCCCGCTCAGGATGAAGTAGGCACTGGAAGCGGCAGCGCCGTTATTCGTCTCGTACAGGGACTTTGGAATCTCATTGCCAGGGTTTTCCTGACTGAGAGTCTGACCCTGGTTGTAAAGGGAGATGATGCGGTTGCCCGGAGCCACGAGATCGGGTTTAATGACCTGGTCGAAGAGTGTCGGGCCCTTGGAACTGTAACTCGCAATGACATCGTCGGTGCGAGCCGGCGTGCCCATGGTATTCATCGCTCCCACGGTAATCACATAGGGGTCGTTGCCGGGGGCGGTGATGGTGCCGTATCCGTCTGTGCCCGCGTTGTTGTCGCGACCGTAGTTCCCCGCCGCAACAACGACGACGATTCCGGCTTTCCATGCCTGCTCCACTGCCTGGCACAGGGGGTCTGTCTTGTAGCTCTCCCACACCGGCCTTCCCAGCGACAGGTTGATTACACGGATGTTGAACGCTGAGCGCCAGAAGATGGCCGCATCGATTGCCGCGATCACATCGCTGTCGGTGCCTGCGCCATTCTGGTCGAGTACCCGAAGGTTGATGAGGTTCGCGTTGTAGGCAATGCCCTTGAAGGTATAGGTAAACTTCGATCCGGTGGACTGGGCGCCGTTCCCTGCGACAATGCCGGCTACATGGGTGCCGTGGCCGTACTGGTCGGCGGAACTGCCCAAGAGGGCGCCTGTGAAATCCTGGCTGTATACGACCTTCAAGAAGTTCAAGTCGGAATTCAGGGGGATTCCACTGTCGATCACGGCCACGCCGACTCCGCTGCCATCCAGGCCTTCCGCCCAGGCCGCGGGAGCGTTGATCGCGGCCGCGTGGTAGTCGATGAGGACGGGTTGCGAACTTTTGCCCCAGCCACTGACGGGGCGGTCGGGCGAAATGTAAACGACGTCCGGGTCGGCAGCCAGTTCGGCCAGCGCCGAAGCAGCAATCGTGTAAGCGCCACCCTTAAACTGACGGAATTCCCGTTTGACCGAGCCTCCCTTGCTCGTAACTTTCTGATGGTATGCCGCAGTTGGCAGCTGGTTGAACTGCACAATCACGTCAACTTGGGCGGAATCCACCCTTCCTTCCAGGTCTTGCGACATCTTCTTTGGACCAGCGAATGCAAAACTGGTTCCCAGAATCAACACGCACGCAGTCAGGGATATTCTTCCCCGCCAGGCGCCACAGGCATGCCGGTGTCTCAACATTCTTTTCCCCCTTGAGCGCCACATCGGAGGGACTGGTCCCTCGTTATTTTGGCGAATTAACCCACTTCCCTTAACGGAGGAATATGTGATTTCTTTTACGTTACCTAGGTGGGAAGCAGAAGCTTTTAAGTGTAATTACCGATAGTGGTTACATCGGTGTAGTTGTAACAGGTCCAGATTCTCCAGCATGAGGAGTGGTTGCCTTGAATTGGCATTCGGGCCGTTGAGCAACGGCCTGAGACGCCCCATCTTCGACTACTTCGCAGGTTCAGTTCCATTTGTCGCTCCGAAATGGGAAAGCAGCACATGTACCGGAACAGGGAGTGCGCGCAACAGGGAAAGAGTTGCGGGGTGCTGCGCCTCCTCAATCTGCGCAACCTGCACGCATTCGGCGATGCTGCCGGAATCGAGCACCAGAAACCTGCTGCACAACTGCAAAACCGAGACCAGATCGTGCGAAATGTAGAGTAGGGCGGTCCCGTGCAGGCGGTTTAACTGTTGCAATAGCTTGATGATTTCGACCTGTGTTACCGGGTCTAGGGCGCTGGTCGGCTCGTCGGCGATAAGAATCGAGGGATGATGGAGGAGGGCCAGCGCAATCAGAACCCTCTGCGCCTGTCCCACGCTTATTTGCCCCGGCTTGCTGCGCAGGAAC
>Ga0181531_10000358_pt1 | contig 31449 bp, 25 predicted proteins | sample PEATcosm2014_Bin_38_FD_119743 | JGI IMG/M metagenome (GOLD analysis project Ga0181531, IMG submission 119743) | Peatland microbial communities from MTU Mesocosm Facility, Houghton, MI, USA - PEATcosm2014_Bin11_10_metaG | ecosystem: Environmental > Terrestrial > Soil > Wetlands > Peat | place...
AAGGTGGATTCAGCCGAGGTCAGCTACTATCTGGCCAACACGAAAGGCAGCATCGTAGGCACCGATTCCACCGGCGTGGCGAACCTGGCGGCGCATGGCAGCGTCAGCTTTCGCATGCCCTTGAAGATTGCGCAGGCCGAGTACGTCATCGTCCGCGACGTGCATCCCAACTAGCCGCCGCGGGCCGCCATGGAGCGACTTCCCTTCCAAGCCACGCAAGCCGCCGCCGCTTACGAAGGCATCCGCACCTTGCCGGTTTCCGTCCTGCTGGACAATGTGCGCAGCATGTACAACGTGGGCGCCTTCTTTCGCACCGCGGATGCCGCCGGCGTCGAGATGCTTTATCTTTGCGGCATCACCAGCCATCCGCCGAAGAAGGCCATCAGCAAGACCGCGCTGGGCGCGGAGGAGCGCGCGCCATGGGAACACGCCTGGGATCCGCTGCCGCTGCTCGCAGCGCTCCGCGCCCGCCACTATGAAATCGCCGCCGTCGAGACCAGCGTGCATGCCGTGGACCTGTTCGACTGGAAGCCGCGCTTTCCGGTCTGCCTGGTGTTCGGGCACGAAGTGGAGGGTATCCGGCCGCAAATCGCGGAGCGCTGCGACGCGCACGTGCGCATCCCTATGCTGGGCGTCAAGCATTCGCTCAACGTAGCCACCGCGGGCGGCGTGGCCATCTATGAATTGCTGCGCAAATACCGCGAGCTAATGAAGCCGCCGCTTGAGCGATGATGCATGTGGGGCAGGACTCCAGTCCTGCGGCCGGCGTCCACGCCGGCGTGTTGTTAAAGGGAAGCGGGTGCTGGCGGACCCGCGCAGACCGGGAGGTCTGCCCCACAATGCTATCCTGATCCTTGGCGCGTAACGGCGCTCTCTCGAAGGAGTTTCGATGCAGTCTCGCCGGATATTTATCGGCAAAGTGGCCAGCGGTCTGGCCGGGGCCATCGCCGCGCCCAACGTGCTGGCGGCGAGCGACCGCATCCGCCTGGGCATCGTCGGCGCGGGCGATCGGGGCACGCAGATCGTGCGCGAGGCGCTGGCCTGTCCCAACATCGAATTCGTAGGCATCGCGGACATCTACACCAAGCGCCTGGAAGACGCGGCAGCCATCGCGCCGGGCGCCAAAACCTATCTCGACTACCGCCATCTGCTGGACGACAAGAGCGTGGACGCGGTCCTGATCTCCACGCCGCAGCACCTGCATTGCGAACATTTCGTGGCGGCGCTCGACGCTGGCAAACACGTCTACCAGGAAAAGACCATGGCGTTCAGCGTGGAACACGCCAAGCGCATGCGCGCGGCTTTCGAGCGCGCCGGCCGGCGCACCGTGCAGATCGGCCATCAGGCCTGCTCTTCCGGGCAAGTGCGGGATGCTGTCAACTTTCTGAAAACCGGCCGCGTGGGTAAGATCACGGCGATCCACGCGCACATGTACCGCAATACGCCGCACGGCAAACCGCAGTGGACGCGGCCGGTGTTTCCGGACATGACGCCGGAGAACATCATCTGGAAAGCGTTTCTGGGCGAGGCGCCGGCGCGCGATTTCGATGCCAACCGCTATATCAACTGGCGCTTCTTCTGGGACTACTCGGGCGGCAACGTGTACGAGAATATGTGCCATCAACTGGCCTTCTGGCACAAAGTGATGGGGCTGAAGATCCCGCACACGGCGAACATGACCGGCGGCGTGTACCTGTGGAAGGACGGCCGCGAGGTGCCGGACACCATGAACGTCACCCTGGAACATCCCGAAGAGATCCTATTTTCGTGGGATTCGGGCTTCGGCAACAACCAGTTGGGCGTCACCGAAGACGTGCTGGGCACCGACGGCACCATCTCGAAGAGCCAGCAGATCCGCTACCTGCCGCAGAAAGTGAACCGCCCGGATGGCGCGGAGATACTGGGATCGACACGCACGGCGCCCAACGCGCACATGCGGAATTTCCTGGACGCCATCCGCTCGGGGCACGAACCGAACTGCCCGTTCGAACTGGGCTTCCGCGTGTCGATCGCCTGCCGCATGGCGGTAGAGAGCTATCGCCGGCAGCGGCCGGTGAAATGGGACGCCGTGAAGGAAGAGATCGTCTGACATCGCCGCCAAATGGACTTTGAATATACACCCGAACAACTGCACCTCCGCAAAGCCGTGCGCGAATTCGCCGAAGCGGAGATCGCGCCGCACGTCATGGAGTGGGATGAAGACCAGATTTTTCCCATGGAAGTTATCCGAAAACTGGGAAAGCTGGGCTACATGGGCGCGATTTTTCCGGAAGACCTCGGCGGCGCGGGCCTGGGCTACGTGGAATACGGCATCATTATCGAGGAATTGTCGCGCGTGGATGGCTCGGTGGGCATCATCGTGGCCGCGCACACTTCGCTCTGCAGCAACCATATATATAAGATGGGAAGCGACGAGCAGCGGCAACGTTACATTCCGCAACTGGCATCGGGCGAGTGGCTGGGCTGCTGGTCGCTGACCGAGCCCGAAGCCGGTTCGGACGCGGCGGGCACGCGCACGTCGGCGCGCCTGGAAAACGAATGCTGGGTGATCGAAGGCGCCAAGACTTTCACCACCAACGCGCACTTCGCCAACGTCTGCGTGGCCATGGCGGTGACGGACCGCACCGCCGCGCAGCACGGCATCTCGGCGTTTATTATCGAGCAGGGCACGGCGGGATTCCGTACCGGCAAGAAGGAGAACAAGCTGGGGCTGCGCGCCAGCGCCACCGGCGAAGTGATCTTCGAGAATTGCCGCGTGGGGCAGACGCAACTTCTCGGCAAGCGCGGCGAGGGGTTTGTGGACAGCCTGAAGGTGCTGGATGGCGGGCGCATCTCGATTGCGGCGCTGGCCATCGGTATGGCGCAGGGCGCGTACGATGCGGCGCTGCGTTATTCCAAGCTGCGGCACCAGTTCAGCCGGCCGATCTCGGAATTTCAAGCCATCCAGTTCAAGCTGGCCGATATGGCCACGTCGATCGACGCCGCGCGGCTGCTCAACTACCGCGCCGCCTGCATGATGGATGCCGGCAAGCGAGTCACCAAGGAGTCCGCTATGGCGAAGCTGTTCGCTTCGGAAACCGCCGTGCGCGTGGCGGACGAGGCGCTGCAGATCCACGGCGGATACGGCTTCATCAAGGACTACCCGGTGGAGAAGTTCTACCGGGACGTGAAGCTCTGCACCATTGGGGAAGGCACCAGCGAAATCCAACGGCTGGTGATCGCGCGGCAACTGCTGAAAACCTGATGACGGATCGGGCGCGCAAGATTGCGGAAGGCGATGCGCGCGCGCTGGCCCGCGCTGCCACGGGGATCGAGAATCGCGATCCGCGGGCGCTGGAAGTGCTTCGCGAACTGCAGCCGCGCGCAGGCCACGCGGTGGTCGTCGGCATCACCGGTCCGCCGGGAGCGGGCAAGAGCACGCTGGTGGATGCGATGGCGCGCGAGTTGCGCCGCCAGGGCCGCACCGCCGGCATCATCGCGGTGGACCCCACCAGCCGGCGCACGGGCGGCGCGATCCTGGGCGACCGCATCCGGATGCTCGGCCATCACGCGGATGCCGGGGTTTTCATCCGCTCCATGGCCACGCGCGGAACTTCCGGCGGGCTGGCGCAGGCTACTGCGGATATGGCCACGCTGATGGACGCTGCGGGGAAAGACTTCGTCATCATCGAGACGGTGGGGGTTGGACAGGACGAAGTCGAGATCGCCGGCGTGGCGCAGGTGACCGTGGTGGTGCTGGTTCCGGGGATGGGCGACGACGTCCAAGCCATCAAGGCGGGCATCATGGAAATCGCGGATGTCTTCGTGATCAACAAATCCGACCAGCCCGGCGCGGAGCGCACGGAGCGGGAAATCCAAGGAATGCTCAGCCTTTCCCCGGATGGCCTAAAGCCGCCGATTATCCGAACCATCGCCACAGATGGAACCGGAGTGCCCGAATTACTGCAAGCGGTAAGCTCGCCGCCTCGCCCCCTCGCCCACTCGCCCGCTCACTCCCAAGGAGGTCACAAGTTGCAAACACAAATAGGCATCATCGGCGGAAGCGGTCTCTACTCCATGCCCGGCTTCGAAGCGCAGGAAGAAGTCGTCCTCGAGACGCCCTTCGGCGCGCCTTCCGACAACCTGGTTGTGGGCAAACTGGCGGGACGGACCGTGGCGTTCCTGGCGCGCCACGGCCGCGGACATCGCCTCTCACCATCCGAGCTGAACTATCGCGCCAACATCTACGCCATGAAGTCGCTGGGGGTGGAGCGCATCATTTCGCTGAGCGCGGTCGGGTCGCTGAAAGAGGAGCACAAGCCGCTGGACTTCGTGATCCCCGATCAATTCGTGGACCGCACCCGCGGCCGCATCTCCACCTTCTTCGGCGAGGGCCTCGTGGCGCACATCGGCTTCTCCGATCCCATCTGCCCGCAGCTCGCCGAGACCGTGCGGCAGGCGTGCGCGCAGGCCGGAGTTACGGCGAAGTACGGCGGCACCTACTTGTGCATGGAGGGTCCGGCGTTCTCCACGCGCGCGGAATCGAACCTGTACCGGAGCTGGGGGATGGACGTCATCGGCATGACCAATCTGCAGGAGGCCAAACTGGCGCGCGAGGCAGAAATCTGTTATGTGACGGTGGCGATGGTCACCGATTACGATTGCTGGCATCCGCAGCACGACACGGTGACCGTGACGGATATCATCGCCAACCTGGTGAAGAACGCCGAAAACGCCTGCAAAGTGGTGACGGCGGCGGTGGCTGGGATGCCCGCGGAGAGAAGCTGCAAGTGCGGGTCGGCGCTGGCGCACGCGATTATCACGGACCGCAAGACTGTGCCGGAAGCCACCAGGCGGAAATTGGAGTTGATTGTTGGCAAGTATTTCGTGTAACGAGCGCGCGGCGCGGCTGCTGGATTACTGCCTGCGGGGCGTGGCATGGCCACCGGAATTGCTCCGCGCGCTGGCGGACGGCGAGTGCTCCGACGCGCTGTTCCGCGTGGTGGCGGAAGGCTTGGCGGACCGGTTTGAGCCGGCGCTTTGCGATACCTACGCGGCGCTGTTCGCGGAGGCCATCGCGCCGGGCGAAAGCTCCGCGCTGGTGGAACGCTACCGGCGTGTACGCGTTCCGCGCGCCATTACCGGCGAGCCGCGTACGATCTTCGTATTATCGCGGGTCACGCTGGGCGCGGACGTGGCGGTGACCAGCGTCCTATTGGACGCGGCCAAGCGCGGCTTTCCGGAGGCGCACATCTATCTGGTTGGCCCGCGCAAGAACTGGGAGCTATTCGCCGCCGATCCGCGCGTCCTTCACCTGCCTGTGAACTACCGGCGGGGCACGCTGCGCGAGCGCCTGGCAGCGTGGCCCGAGCTGCGCGCAGCCCTGGCGCAGCCGGATAGCATCGTGATCGATCCGGATTCGCGCCTGACGCAGCTTGGCCTGCTTCCGGTATGCCCCGAGGAGCGCTACTACTTTTTCGAGAGCCGCGCCTATGGCGGCGACGGCGACGAGCCGCTGCCCGCGCTCGCGCGGCGCTGGGCCGGGCAGAACTTCGGTATTGCGGACGCCGCGCCGTATGTGGCGCCGGAGCAGGCCCCCGGCACGCGCCAGCCGGGCATCGCCATCAGCTTGGGCGTGGGGGAGAATCCGGCCAAGCGCATCGCCGATCCGTTCGAGGCGGAACTGCTGGCCCTGCTAGGGCGCACCGGCCTGCCGCTGACGGTCGATCAAGGCGCGGGAGGCGAAGAAGCCGCGCGCGTGGAGCGGGCGGTGGGCGCGGCCGGCGTACGGGTCGAGCGGTGGGACGGGTCGTTCGCGGGCTTCGCATCCATCATCGCGGGCAGCCGGCTGTACGTGGGCTACGATTCGGCCGGGCAGCACGTGGCAGCGGCTTGTGGCGTGCCGCTAGTGGCCATCTTCGCAGGATTCCCGTGTGCGCGCATGTTCGCACGCTGGAGGCCTGCCGGGCGGGTTATACGCGTGGGAGACCCAGATCCGGCGCGCGTGCTGGACCAGGTGCGGCTTACTTTACCGCAAATGTTAGAGAGCCGACGGCGTTAGTGCTCTGATCGAGCACGATGATGCGGACCTGCTGCACGGCATCGGTGGTCGGATGATCGGGCGCGAGCGGGATACCTTCCTTCAACACCGCATCGTGCTGTTCGGACGTAAGCTCGAGGTTGAAGTTCGTTAGGACCGGCTCACCGAGCGGGCCGGATGGGCCGCGATCGGAAATCAAAAGATACACCGCACCCACATACTTGCCGCCCTGCTGGGTGAGCATGATGTCCGAAGGATTGATGCGGATCGCCAGATGAACGCCTGGTTTGTCTCCTTCCATAGGCGCAATTTTCACGCGCAGGCCGATCTCGGCCACGTCGGAGGGACTTTGATACGCCGCCATCAGGGCCGCCCGCATCCTGTCCGCAACCGGCCGCGCATCGGCCAGCGCGTAATAGCGCTCCCTGACCTGCAGCTTGACCCCCGCCCGCTCGCATGTAATGCGGATCCTGTGCCACTTGCCGTCCCAGTTCTCGGCCGAAGGGTCGTAGGCAATCTCGAAGGCATTGTTGTCGCCGGCGGCCACCTGCTTCAGCACCGCGCGAATGTCCTGCCGGAAGTAGGTGGCGCCGCCGGTAAGAAGCGCCATTTGCGCCAGGTCGAGGGAGGCATCCCCACCCTGAGAGCCCTGCGCAGTCTGCTGTAGCCCGCCGCTCTGGGTATCGGTGGTATTGGCTGGCCGGTTAATGGGCGAACTCTTTGTATCCATCTGCATCATGGGGTTGACCGCCGTGCCGAGGTCCCTGCTATAAGAAACCGGATCCACCGCGACGTCGGCCTTTGCTAGCGTGACCGCCAGGTGTGGCACGTAAAGAGCGCAGTCCACCCAATCCCCGCTGCACGGAAGCTTGGTGTTATACACGTTTTGGATCCCGTCCGTGATCCACACGATGTCCCTGCGGCCCGGAAACACGGCCAATTGGCTGGCCAGCGTCTCAAGCTGGTGGAAAGTCTTCTTGACCTGGTCCTCCTGGCCCAGATGCACCGGCCGGGCATGGCTGGCCGCTTTCATGGCGGTATCGAGAACCTGAGCCGCTCCGTGCGGCCACGTATCGTCGTCGGCGGACTTCGGTCCGATGGCGTGAATCGGAACCAGCTCGCCCTCGAGGTTGAGCAGGTAGAAATACACGGAATTGCCGGACTCCAGTTGCGCGAGCGATTTATCCAGGGCCTTCCAGTTGTCCAGCCGGTCGGCCTGGTTCTCATTCATCAAGTCGAACAGGATGGCGATCGCGTGCTGCGTAGCGCCGCCCAGCCTGTTGGAATGCTCCAGCGGTCCCAAAGCGGTGGCCGGCTCAGCGGCGGGCTTGTGGAAAGCGAAGATGGTTTGTGGCTTGCCTTGGTCGACGATCTTGAAATCGGCGGCGGTTAGGTCGGTCACGGGTTGGCCGCTCGCGTCGAGCGCCACAGGGTGGAGGTGCATGAGGACCGGCGCCAGCGGGGCTTGTGCCAGAAGTCCGGAGGCGGCCAAAACGAGGGCGCAAAGGAGAGTCTTGGTTTTCGACATAATCGACACAACAGTGTAGCGCGAGTAGGGGCTATCGGAAACCGCCCTCGCCGCGCAAGGGCACGAAGCGGCAGGAGGTCGCGAAGCGTTCGCGGGTAACGCCCTCGGATTTTACGATCACGCGCAGTACCTGGTCCGACTGGTCGCCAACCGGGATGACCAGGCGGCCCGGATCGGCGAGTTGGGCCAGCAGAGGCTCCGGAATATCCGGCGCGGCGGCGGCCACGGAGATGGCGGCGTAGGGCGCGGCGTCCGGCCAGCCCTGCGATCCATCGCCCCGCACCACCGTAATGTTGCCGTCGAGCGCGGTGCGCGCCAGGTTGCTTTGGGCGAGGCGCGCGAGGGCCGGGACGATCTCAATAGAAACGACGCGCGCCGCCAGCCGGCCCAGGACGGCCGCGTGATAACCCGAACCGCCGCCCACATCCAGCACGGTTTCGACGCCGGTCAATTCGAGCAACTCGGCCATGAGCGCGATCATGTAAGGCTGGGAGATGGTCTGGCCGTATCCGATCTGCAAGGGCTCGTCCCGATAGCTGCAGACGCGGCAATCGTGCGGCACGAACTCTTCGCGCGGGATGGCGAGCATGGCATCGAGCACGCGCGCATCGCGGATGCCGCGTTTGCGGAGCTGGCTATCCACCATGCGGCGACGCTCGGAGGGCCAATCGGGAATCATTGTTGAATCATCGCTGAACCACTGTGGCGCGGCGAATACCCGCCCCACCTTATAATAATAGCGGGAATGGCGCGCCTAATCACTTTGATACCCGGGGACGGGATCGGGCCGGAAGTGGCCGAGGCCACCGTCAGGGCGGTGGAAGCGACCGGGGTGGAGTTGGAATGGGAGCGCGTGGAGGCGGGCGCGAAGGCGCTGGTCGAACTGGGACAGTTGCTGCCGGATGACGTATTCGCTTCCCTGGAATGCACGCGGGTGGGGCTGAAGGGTCCCACGGCCACGCCCATCGGCGGCGGGCACCAGAGCATCAACGTGGCGCTGCGCAAGAAGCTGGGACTGTACGTGAATTTCCGGCCGGTGCGTATGCTGCCGGGCTTGAAGACGCGCTTCAGCGACCTGGCGCTGGACCTGGCGATCTTCCGCGAGAATACCGAAGACCTGTACTCCGGCATCGAACACGAAGTGATTCCGGACGTGGTCGAAAGCCTGAAGATCATTACCAAGACGGCGTCGACGAAGATCGCGCGGGCGGCCTTCGAATACGCGCGGCGGGAAGGGCGGCGGAAGGTAACGGCCATCCACAAAGCCAACATCATGAAGATGAGCGACGGGCTGTTCCTGAAGTGCTGCCGGACGGTAGCGGGCGAATACGGTGAGATTGAGTACACGGAACTGATCGTGGACAACGCCTGCATGCAACTGGTGATGCGGCCGGAGACGTTCGACGTGCTGGTGCTGCCCAACCTGTACGGCGATATCGTTTCGGATCTGGCGGCGGGACTGGTGGGCGGGCTGGGCATTGTGCCGGGCGCGAACATCGGCGACCGGCACGCGGTTTTCGAAGCGGTGCACGGCACCGCGCCGGACATCGCGGGGAAGGGGCTGGCCAATCCGACGGCGCTGATGCAATCGGCCGCACTGATGCTGGCGCATATCCAGGAGCGGACGGCGGCGAAAAAGCTGCAAGGCGCCGTGGAGCGGGTTTACGCCGAGGGGCAGCACCTGACGCGGGATGTGGGCGGCAAGGCGGGCACGGCGGAGTTCACCGATGCGGTGATCAGCGCCATGTCGCGGTAAACTCTTTTATCTTTGCGTACTCCGCGGGTTCTTTGCGTCTTTGCGTGAAAGTCTTCAGATGGAGTAATATGCACCCGACTCTTCGAACCCTAGCCCGCCGCCCCGGATTTTCATTCCTGGCCATAGCCACGCTGGCCCTGGGGATCGCCGCGGTCACCGTCATCTTCAGTTTTGCGTACTCCGTGTTGCTCAGTCCACTTCCCTACGCAAACGCCCGCCGTCTGGTGCTGCTCTGGGAATTCGATCGCACGGCACACCGCGATCCAGGCGCAATCCTTGGTCCAGTTACCACGGTCCCGCCTGCAGACCTGGTCGCCTGGCAGCGCCAATCCCGCACCCTCGAACGCCTGGATGCTCTCACTTTTGGTTTCTACTCCATCACGCAAGGCGCGAGCCCCACCGAAGTGATTGGCGGCCGCGTCACGCCCGGTTTCTTCGCCACCCTCGGCATCCGGCCCCTTCTCGGACGCACGTTCGCGCCAGGCGACCCCAGCGACGTCGTGGTCCTCGGATACGGATTATGGCGGACGCAATACGGCGGCGACCCTTCCATCGTGGGACGGCAGGTACAGCTTGGCGACGGCAAATACAAGGTCCTCGGCGTGCTCCCGCCGCAGTTCTTTTTCTACTTGCGCGACTTCGCGTTGTGGACGCCGTTGGAGATCCGCCCAAACGATCGACGGTCGCGGCCGCTGATGGGGGTTGGGTTATTGCAGCGAGGCGTGACGGCGTCCGAAGCGCAAGCGGAGTTCGACGCCATTTCGAATCGGCTGGAAAGTGAATTCCCTGCCACGAGCAAGAACCGTGGGGCCAAAGTTGTTGGCGTGCGGGAGCAGTACTCGCGCTTCTTCCGTCAAACACTGGTGGCGCTCCTGGCAGCCGCCGGCCTCCTACTCCTGATTGCCTGCGCCAACGTGGCCAGTCTGCTGCTAGCGCGGGCGGCGGAGCGCGAAAGGGAGATGGCCATACGCGCCGCGCTGGGCGCGACTCGCCGGCAGCTCGTCGGCCAATTGCTGGCCGAGAGCCTGGTGCTGGCGTTTTGCGCAGGAGCGGCCGGCGTGGCGATCGCGCTGGTTCTGGTTCCGCTGGCGCGCACGCTGCTGCCTATGCACCTGCCTATCCCGCTGCCCGGGGTCGACCAAATCGCCATCAACGCGCCCGTATTGCTCTTCTCCACGGCAATATCGTTGGCCATCGTGCTGTTATTCGGGTTGGCGCCGGCGATGCGCTCCGCCGCCGCCACGCTTGGCGCACGGGCGGCCTCGCCGGGCGTCGCGCACCGGCGTTTTCTGGACGCAATCGTGGTCGCCGAACTGGCACTCTCGGTGCTCCTTCTGACGGGCGCGGATCTGGCCATGCGCAGGGCGTACGGGTTGTATCACGACATGGGTTTTCACGCGGATCGCGTGCTTACATTCCGGACGCCGGTCGCCCGAAACACGCCGCCGCCGCGCCTGTCCCGCTTCTACCAGGACGTGCTTGACCGGATCCAAGGGCTGCCAGGCGTGCGGACCGCGGCGGCCGCCTACAATCTGCCCGGCGGCGGGACTAACGCACAGAGCGCGATTGTTGCCCAGGGGGCCAACCCAGACTCAGACTCGAATGACGCGGTTAAAGCCAGTGTCAATCTGGTGAGCGGTGAGTTCTTCCGCGCTCTGGATATTCCCCTGCTGGCGGGGCGCACATTCTCGGCCGCGGATCATGCCGGCTCGACAAATGTCGCCATCCTGAGTTGGTCGCTCGGGCGCAAGCTGTTCCCCGGCGCCGAGCCGATCGGGAGGCGGGTTCGAATCGATGGCCAGCCGCCCGACCGCTGGCTCAGTGTCGTCGGTGTCGTAGGGGATGTCCGCCCGATGCTATCTGAGAGCCCGGCGCCGGCCATCTATCGCCCGTTCACCCAAGATCCGCCGGGCGCCATCGGCTTCGTAGTGCGCACAACCGGTGCGCCTGGCCGCTTGGGGCCGTCGATCGAGCAATCTGTTTGGCGGATCAGCCCAGGCCAGCCCATCACGTATATGGGGACGCTCGAAAGCGACTTGGACGAGCAGGGGTTTCGGGAGCGCTTGAGCGCCATAGGCCTGGGCTGGTTCGCCGGATTCGGTCTGGCCCTGGCATCCGTCGGCATGTACGGCCTGATCGGGTATGTAGTGAAGCAGAGGGACCGGGAGTTCGGGATTCGGTTGGCGACTGGCGCCACGGCCAGCGATCTTGTCGCCCTCGCTCTGCGTCGCGGAGCGGTATTGATATCGAGCGGCCTGCTGCTCGGCAGGGGAGCTTCGCTGCTCCTCACGCGCGTCTTGCAGAGCATGCTCTACGGAGTCAAGTCGGTTGATGCGCCAGCCTTTCTCGCCGCGGCCGCGTTGCTCGCCGGGATTGGCCTGGCCGCGTGTTACGTGCCTGCGCGGAAGGCAGGCGCGGTCGATCCGATGACAGTGCTTCGCAGCGAATGAAGCGCGCCGTGGCGCAGGCACTCGTGCCGGCACTCGTGCCTGCCGCGACCGCACTCTTGCGGTCGCCTGGCGCTGGTTCTGGCGCCAGAGCCGGTCCCGAACAGATCGCCTGTCGCTCTTTGGGACACTTAAATCATTCGTAGTACACAATAGGTATATGTCTCAGACACCGCCGCGCACGGAACCGCGCTGGCCCGCGATCCTGGCGGTATTGTCGGTGGGAGGGCTGTATTGGGCATTGCCCGAAGCCTTGACGCCGGGACCGGGATGGCTGGCGCTGGCGCTGGCGGCGCCGCTTACCATGCTGGCCATGTTCTTGTACCGGCGGCGAAAGTTTCGGCTCAATCAAATCGTGGGCTACTCGGTGCTGATCATTATCACCGCCGCCATGATCGGCGCGCTGGCGCTTTTAATCCTGGCCCTGCTGGATCACAGCGAGAAGCCGCAGCAATTGCTGCGTTCGGCGGTCGCGCTGTGGATCTCGAACGTCCTGGTTTTCGCTTCGTGGTACTGGCGGCTGGATGCCGGCGGACCCAACCAGCGCGATCAGCGCGGCGAGCACACCGAAGGGGCGTTCCTGTTCCCGCAGATGACGCTGGGCGACCGCGACTGGATGCCCGGCTTCATGGACTATCTGTTCCTGGCCTTCAATACCAGCACGGCGTTTTCTCCGACGGATGTCCCAGTGCTGTCGCGATGGGCGAAGGGCATGATGATGGTGCAGTCCACGATATCTCTTAGCGCGCTGGCTTTGCTGGCGGCGCGGGCGGTCAATATTCTGTGAGCTGTGGCCCCTCGGCGGTTGCTAACCTAACGTCATGGATGCCGTCACAGCCCTAAGCCTAATGAGAAAAATGCCCCGCCTTAGCCTGCTGTTGCTAGCCCTTCCCGCGCTCGCCGCGGCCGCGGATATTTCCGGCGACTGGGAGCTCACCGCGTATCGCTTTGGCGACGAGACGTACGCGCGCCTGAGCTTTAAGCAGGAAGGCGAGAAGCTTACCGGCTCTGCGTTCGGTCTGAAACTGGAAGGCACGCTGCGCGGCGACGTGGTCGAATTCACCGCGAAACGGGCTGAAAACGAACCGTCCAGGTCCTTCCACGGCGCCCTGAAGGGCGGCGCGTTGTCGGGCGATGCGGTGTGGTTCGGCAGAGAGAAGCTGACCTGGACGGCGCGACGCTCCGCCGTGCGGCCGCCGTCGCCCTCGGTATACGATTTCGAGCCTACGCAGTTCCACCGGCAGTTCTCTGGCGCGATACCGCCGGTGATGCACATCTTCCCCGGCGATACGGTGCGGACATGGACGGTGGACGCCGGCGGCGTGGACAAGAACGGCGTGCGGCATTCCCTCGGCGGCAACCCGGAGACCGGACCATTCTATATCGAGGGCGCATTTCCCGGCGATACGCTGGCAATCAAGCTGAACAAGGTGCGGCTGAACCGGGACACGGCGGAGAGCGGTGGGGAGATCGCGTCGAACGCCGTGACGCCGGACTACGTACACGACGCCAAGTACGATGACAATTTCAATTCGGAATGGAAACTCGACCGCGAAAAGGGCATCGCCATGCTGGCGAAGCCCACCGGCAGGCTGAAGAACTACACCGTGAAGCTGCAACCGATGCTGGGCTGCATGGCCGTGGCGCCGCCCGCCAGACAATCGTTCCGCACCGGATACCTCGGCAGCTTCGGCGGCAACATGGATTATAACCAGATCCGTGAGGGCGCCACCGTGTATCTGCCGGTATACCAACCGGGCGCGCTATTTTTTCTGGGCGATGGGCACGCGGCGCAAGGCGACGGCGAGCTGACCGGTGACGCTTTGGAGACCTCCATGGACGTGGAGTTCACCGTCGACCTGATCAAGGGTTACTCGACCGATGGTCCGCGCGTCGAAAACGGCGATTACCTGATGTCGCTGGGCATTGCCGGGTCGGTGGGAGAGGCCATGCAAAGGGCCACCGCGCAACTGGCCAATTGGCTGGAGCGGGATTACAAGCTGAGCGCGAACGAGTCGGCCATTGTGCTGGGGACGGCGCTACGCTACGAGATCGGCGAGGTGGTGGACCCGCAGTATAACGTGGTGGCGAAGGTCCCCAAGAGCGCTTTGGCAGCTATGAAGTAGCGTGGCGCAGGCACTCCTGCCAAGGCACTCCTGCCTGCCGCGCTGGCACTCTTGCCAGCGCAGGCGGGCGCAGCTCGCCTTAGTTACCCCGCGAGCTCCAACAACCGCTGCTCGTCGATCACCTCGACGCCCAACCCGCGCGCCTTGTCCAGCTTCGATCCGGCGTCTTCGCCCGCCACCACGTAGCTGGTCTTGCGGCTGACGGAGCCGCTGACTTTGCCGCCCGCGGATTCGATCACGCGAGTGGCCTCCTCGCGGCTCAGGCTCGGCAGCGTGCCGGTGAGCACGAAGGTCAACCCGTCGAACGGTCCGCCCTTCTTGCGCTTGGCTTCGTATTCGAACTTCAGGCCCGCCGCCCGCAGGCGCTCCACCAGCTCCTGATTGCGCGGCTCGCGAAAGAACTGGTAGACGCTTTCGGCGACCTTCGGACCCACCTCTTCGGCGCGCTGCAGCTCATCCACGCTGGCCTGCGCGATGCGATCCAGGCTGCCGAAGGCTTCCGCCAGAAACACCGCGGTGCGCTCGCCCACGAATCGGACGCCGAGCGAGGTAAGAATGCGCGGCAAGGGGCTCTGCTTGGATTTCTCGATATTGCCAATCACGTTGCCCGCGGATTTCGCGGCCATGCGCTCAAGAGGCACCAACTGATCGAGCGTCAGCCCGTAAATATCGGCCACGCTGTGCACCAGTCCGCGATCCACCAACTGATCCACCAGCGCATCACCCATGCCGTCGATATTCATCACGCCGCGGGCGGCGAAGTGCAGGATAGACTCCTTCAGGCGCGCGGGGCAGTTGGCGTTGATGCAGCGCGAAGCGGCTTCGCCTTCTTCGCGCACGATCTTGCCCGCGCACACCGGGCAGGCTTCCGGCATGCGGAATGGCTTACGGTCGGGACCTTGCGACTCGACCCGCACCACCTTGGGAATCACATCGCCGCTGCGCTCGATGACCACCGCGTCGCCGATCTGCAAACCCAGGCGCTCGATTTCATCTTCGTTATGCAGCGTGGCGCGCGAAACGGTGACACCGCTCACCTCCACCGGCTTGAGGTGCGCCACCGGCGTGAGCGCGCCAGTGCGCCCCACTTGCACTTCGATATTTTCCACCACGGTGAGCGCTTGCCGCGCCGGATATTTGTAGGCGATGGCCCAGCGCGGGGCTTTGGCAGTCCATCCAAGCTGCTGCTGCTGCGCGATGGAATCCACTTTGACCACCACGCCATCGATTTCGTAGGGCAATTGCTCGCGCCGGGCCTCCCATTCGGCGCAGAATAGCAGCACTTCATCCACATCCCGGCAAAGCTTGCGATTGGGATTAACCTTGAAGCCCATGCGGACTAACTCTTCGAGCGATTCCCAATGGCGGGGATAGGCGGGCTGGCCGTCCACCTGCAAGAAGTAGGTGTAATAATCGAGGCGGCGCGAGGCCGTGATGGAGGGTTCCAGCACGCGCAGCGAACCGGCGGCGGCGTTGCGCGGATTGGCGAAGCGCGCCAGACCCCGCTCGTCCCGTTCCATATTCAGGCGCTCGAAGGCGCGGCGGTTCATCACGGTTTCGCCGCGCGCTTCGAATTGCGGAAGCGTGGCGGGCACGCGCAACGGCAGAGAGCGAATGGTGCGCGCATTTTCGGTGACGTCCTCGCCCACCAGGCCATCGCCGCGAGTGATTGCCTGCACGAATTGCCCATCGCGATAGTGGGCGGCCATGGAAAGGCCGTCGAGCTTCAGCTCGGTGACGTATTGGAATTCGGCGCCGCGCAGCAGTTCGCGCACGCGCCGGTCGAAATCGCGCAGCTCGCCTTCGTCGAGCGCGTTGTCGAGGCTGAGCATGGGCGCGCTGTGGGCCACTTTGACGAAACCTTCGCGCGGCTTGCCGCCCACGCGCTGCGTGGGCGAATCGGGGGTGAGCAGTTCGGGATGGCGGGCCTCCAGATCGCGCAATTCGCGCATCAGGGCGTCGTACTCTGCGTCGCTGATGGCTGGCTGGTCGAGCACGTAGTAGAGGCGCTCGTGGTGGCGTAGGGATTCGCGCAGCGTCTCGACGCGCGCGGCGGCATCTTTCGGCATCGGCGTTCTTTTTAGTTTAGTGCGGAATGGCGGCTGGCAAGGGGAGCCCGGCTTGTATAGCGTAGCGCGTCGCTAGACACTATAAGCAGGCTACAGCGTGATCGAGACCATCAAGCACAAGGGGTTTCGGACGCTGTATGAACGGAACGACGCTAGCGGACTCCGGACGGACCTCGTGGAGAAGGCACGGAAGATTCTCTCGGCGCTCGCAGCCGCAAACGCCCCGGGGGACTTGTCGCGTCGCATGTTTCGATTTCACCCGTTGACCGGCGACCGGCGCGGCACGTACTCGGTGACGGTCAGGGCTAATTGGCGGGTGACCTTCCGCTTTCAGGAGGGGGCCGCGTCTTAGAAAGTGGGCCAAAGGTTTGGCTTCGCTTGCAGCTGAACTACGACTTGGCGCACATACAGATGCAAACGGGAAAGATTCAGGTTCGCCGCTCGGGCACCCCGGCCCAGCTTGCGCTGTGAGGGAGCGCCACAAGAACAGATTTGCTCCAGACGCCCGTAGAACGGCTAGCCAAGCGTTGAGAAGGATACCCTCCCAGGTGAAGGCCTGATCAGGTCCCTACTGTTCCTGGAAAGGGCTCGTGCCATACGGTTCGGCGTCGCCGCGAGGGCTATCGCTTAAAGGCCGAGCCTTGCGGTGCTTGCGGGGCAGAGACGGGCAGAGCAGAGTCGATTGATCCGCCGGTCAAAGCGGGTGTAGAATAATTTCGCGGGCCAGGAAGAAAGAGGATGCCCTTGAGCTTGGCCTGCCGGGAGATCCCGAATCTGTAATTAAACAAAGATAATTTGAGAAACGATCCGCCGTTCAAACTCACCATGTCCGTGGAGGGATTATGAAATTCGCCGGTTTCGCGCTCGCATTGGCGGGCATTTTCGCAGGCGCTGCGTTGGGACAAACGCCCACAGTCACTGGCCTGCTGAACAACTATAGCAACACCTTGCCAGGCTTGCCGAATTACGGTATTGCGCAAGGCTCGATCTTCGTCATTTACGGTTCGAACTTCACGTCGTCGCAATTCGGACTGCAAGCTCCGCCGCTGCAAAGCACCCTGGGCGGCGTGAGCATCAGCGTGATGGTGAACGGGACGACCACCAGCCCGTTGTTTTACTATCTGTTCCCCACCCAGATTGCCGCGGTTCTTCCGTCCGCGACGCCGGTGGGTACGGGCACCATTACCGTGACCACGGGCAGCGGCGTCAGCACGCCTTTCCCTATCCAGGTGGTGGCCAGCGCCTTTGGCCTGTTGACCTCGAACAACGGTTCGGGACCGGCGCAGGGCTACGACGCCAATCTCAACCCCAGCGATCAGTACACCTTATTCGGTTTTTCGGCGGCTGCCAACCCGGGCGACATTCTGCTGCTGTGGGGAACCGGTCTGGGCCCGGTGGCGAACGATGCCACGGGGGTCGCCGTGAGCGCACCGGTCACGGTCTATATCGGCGGCACCGCGGTCACGCCGCTCTATGCAGGACGGTCGGGGTTCACGGGCCTGGACCAGATTAACGTCCAGGTTCCTTCGGGAGTCTCCGGCTGCTATGTCTCGGTAGTGGTACAGGCTGGTAATTACGTCAGCAACTTCGCGACGCTCCCGGTGGCGGCCCAAGGCGGCCGCGCCTGCTCGGACGCCAATAATCCGCTGACATCGTCCCTTCTGAGCGGAATTTCCCAGAAAAGCTCTTTCAGCATTGGCGTCGTCTCGCTCAACGAGACCACCACGCAAGCGGAATCGATCGACGGGATCACCGTAAGCCCCGGCGGCACGACCGACGGCGGTTCCGCCGGCTTCCTGACCCTCACCGCCAGCGAACTCAACTCCGGCGCCTACACCACGGCCTCGATCGGCAGTTGCGTCGTCAGTTTCTACAACGCGAGCATAAGTTCGCAATCTCCCCCCGAGGCCTTTAGTTTCACCTTCCTGAATGCCGGTCCGGTCGTCAATGTCAGCGGTCCGGATGGCGCCATTGCCATGCCCCTTCAGACCGAGACCGTGGACGGAACCACCTTCTACGGCTACTCCATTCCGCAAGGCGACACATCGTTCATCCCGGCTGCCGGCGGCACTTTCAACTTCAATAACGGCAGCGGCACCGCGCAGGTAGGTCCCTTCACCGCCCAACTCCAATTGACGTCTCCGCTGGTGTGGACGAACATGAGCACGACCTCCACGGTCACGCGGTCGAGCGGTCTGACGGTGAATTGGACCGGTGGCGATTCCGGCACCTACGTCAGCATCACCGGCCTTTCGGTCGGGTTCATCACGCCCGGCGACACCAGCGACTTCGTAGCGGCCACCTTCACCTGCGAAGCGCCCGCCACGGCGGGCACGTTTACGGTGCCTCCGCCTGTGTTGCTGGAAATGCCGCCGAGCGCCACCGTCGCGGGCTCTTCCTTCTCGAGCCTGTCGGTGTCCAACGTCACCAACCCGGTGACATTTACCGCGACCGGCCTGGATGTGGGCCTGGCGCTGGCGACATTCGAAGACACCATCACGGTGACTTACCAGTAATCTCGCGCCGCTTCCCGTGGGGCAGGCGCGGGCCTGCCCCGAAAGCGCTCTCGGCGCTGGAGGTGGCGACCGCCCCTGAAGAAATGGCGCTGCCAGTGTCCCGGTTTTACCCATTGACCGGCGACCGGCGCGGCACGCGGTGACGCTCAGGGCCGATTGGCGCATTACGTTTCGTTTTCACGAAGTCGCCGCGTATGATGTGGATTTGGAATGCAGATGAAGAATCCTAATCATCCCGGCGATCGACTTGGCGTACGTACAACCTCACAGGACCGGTCGCCGAGTTGGACAGATGCAAACGGGGGAAGATTCAGGTTCGCGGCTTGGTCACCCCGGCGCAGCTTGCGCTATGAGCGCCCGCCGTGTTCCGGAAAGGGTCGTTTGTGGGACAGGGTACAGCCGTCATTTTCCAAGGAAGCCGAGGCTCCAGGCGCAAATAACCACGCAGAAGGAGCGCGCCCCAAAGTATTCTTGCTTTTAGGGAATTTAGGGAAAGTCGCCCTGATGGGTAAAGACGTTTGTACTCGCGATGAAGCCGGCGGGTCGTAAACCAATACCAGCCCAGCGGATCGAACTGATCCTCTTTCGGCAGCTTCGCATTGACCTTGTTCATCATTTCGTAGCCCGCGAAAGTCGACAGCAGTCCGCAAATGGACGGAAACACGAACACGACGACACGGCCTGTCATGGGTAGATTTTAGCCCGGCTGGCGGCGACAGTGAGTTGCCTCGGAAGGAGGACTTCGTCGTCTCAAGAGGGTGGCGCCCCGCAGCTTCTCGATCCGGGCAGCCAAATCTTCGGCATCGCCGTTCGCGCTTTAGTTTAAACTGAGTTGACTGGGGTGAAGCCATAGCCGCCGCACGCAAGACCATCGTCATCTACAATCCCTTTGCAGGCAAGATGGGCGCCAAAGGATTGAAGCGTCTGTCGGGCGCCGCCGAGATCCTGCGCGAAGCCGGGCACGATACCTGGCTGGTGCCGACGCAGGGGCCGGGCACGGCTGGGGCCATCGCCCGCCGCAGCATCGCCGACGGCGCCGAGCTGATCCTGGCCGCGGGCGGCGACGGCACCATCAACGAGGTGGCTGAGGGCGTAGCTTTCTCAGACGTGCCGCTGGGCATTCTGCCGGCCGGCACGGCCAATGTGCTAGCCAACGAGATGGGCCTGGGTTCGAGCATCGAAGGCACGGCCGCGAGCCTGGGCGAATACATCCCGACGCGCATCTCCATGGGCCGGCTGCAGTGCGTGAACGGCTCCGACCGGACGCGCCTGTTCCTTTTGATGGCAGGCATCGGACTGGACGCCAAGATCGTGTACAACCTGAGCATGCCGCTGAAGGCGCGGTTCGGGAAACTGGCCTATTGGCTGGCGGGCTTTAGCCAACTGGGACGCGACCTGGACGAATTCGAGGTCCTGGTCGACGGGCGCCGCGTGAATTGCTCGTTCGCCCTGATCAGCAAAGTGCGCAACTACGGCGGCGATCTGGAGATCGCGCAATCGACCAGCCTGCTCGACGACCAGTTCGAAGTGGTGCTGTTCGAGGGGCACAGCTCGTTCCGTTTTCTGACGTACCTCGCGCGCGTGGCGGTGCGCAAACTGGCGGGGGTGCCGGGGATTTCCTTGATCCGGACCGGCGGCGTGTGCCTGCCGGGCACCACCGGCCGGCGCGTTTATATACAAGTGGACGGTGAATATGCGGGACACATTCCGGCCAGCGTTGAGATCGTGCCGGATGCTCTCACATTATTGATTCCGGAATCGTATATAGCGAAAAGCCGGAAGCGGGAGCCGGTTTCCGCAGGGCGCGTCAGCGCCTAAAGTCCCGCCTGCGGGCTGCCGATAGTAGACGGCAGGAGATAACACGTGACACCAATTTCTTTGAATAACACCATAGCCGAACCGTACGTGGCGGCAGCGCAGAAGCCCGGCTCTCCGGCAGGCTCGGCGCCCGCAGGCAGCGTGTCGGTGCCCGCCGAGGGGGCGGACCATGTGCAATTAAGCCCGACCGCTGCCCGTGAGGTTGAGTTCACCGGCCGCGTCGCGGAGAACGTGACGGCCGGCAATATTACGACCGATCAGGCCCAGCAGCTCTACGGCCAGATAGCGACCGTCCACCAGCAAATCGCAACGGATCGCCAAGCCAACGGTGGTACGCTTTCCGCCAGCGACGCGCAGGCCATCCGGCAGACGCAAAACCAGTTGAGCGGGACGATTTACAGCGACGCCCACAACGGCGCTGCGCCACCGTCCGCTCAGACTGTGCCGAAAACCGCCTCGCGCGACACGCTCGAAGCCGGACGCATCGCGTTGAATGCCAAGGCCGGGAACCTGAGCAGCACCCAAGCGCAGCAGCTAGGTTCCCAGCTCGGCACGATCGAACAGCAGGCCGCGACCGACGCGCAGGCCAATGGCGGGACCTTGAGCCCTGCCGACGTGCAGGCCATCAATCAACTGCAGACGCAGCTGAGCCAGCAGATTTACCAGACCGCTCATCCCGCTGTCGGGCCTGAGCCGGTTGTGAACCAGGCGTAACGCAATACGCCGCGACGAAGAGTACCATAAGCACGGCATCCGGCAGCCCTGTGGCCGCCCAGTGGGGCCTTGCGACTCGGCGACTCGCCCGCGCGAAGGCCCCATTTCACGGTTTGGCGTCGCTCGGGAACGCGCCGGCGTGGTGCGCGCCAGGTTTAAAAGTACAGATTGTCGCTCTGGAACGGCTGCGGGCTGCGCCGCGAGGCGCGGAAAAACTCGCGAAAAATATCTATAAATAGCTGAAATACAAAGATTTACAAGGATTTCAGTAGGGTTACAGCTGTACTCCTTGGCACACCGTGTGCGATACTGATTATAGATCATTTTCACGGTTGCGAATGTCCCAGTTAGACGACGCCATATCCCGGTACAACAGGCTCCTCGAGAACGGCCCTTGCCGCGACCTTGCCTGGGTGGACGACCTCCACAAGCGCATGGAGGAGGAGCACCTTTCCGCTGGCGGACGCCTGATCTGCCCGTTCCTGCGACCCAATTTCATTACCCGCCGCCAGTACGACGGCCTGGTGAAAACGGGCGAAGCGCTGATCAGCGCAATCGACCGCATGCAGCGCATGGTGCTCGACAGCCCCAGCCTCCTGGCCCGCATGGAACTGCTGCCGGCCGAGAAGATGCTGGCCGCCATCGATCCCGGTTACCAGGTGCCGGAAGTCGCCTCGCGCCTGGATTCGCACCTCACCAACGGAACGCTGCATGTGGTGCAGTACAATGCCGACTCGCCCAGCGGCTCGGCCTACACCGAAGTGCTGGCCGATCTGTTCTACGATTCGCCTCCCGTTAAGGAATTCCGCAAGCGCTACCATTTGAGCCGCGTGGGCGGCAAGAAGAACCTGCTAGGGGCGCTGCTCAAGGCCTACAAACAGTTCGGCGGCCATAAGAAGCCGAACATCGCCATCCTGGAATTCCGCCCGGCTTACCACTCCGGACAGAGCGAGTTCCAGTTGTTTCGCGATTTCTTCCGCGAGGAAGGCTACGCGGTGGAGATTGTTTCGCCGGATCAGTTGGAATATCGCAACAAGGTATTGCGTAAAGGCCCGTTCGAGATCGACCTGATCTACCGCCGCATCAGTATACAGGAGTTTCTGATGCGGTTCGATCTTACGCATCCGTTGGTGCGCGCGTACCGCGAGCACACCGTTTGCGTAGTGAACAGTTTCCGTTCCGAGTTGGCCCACAAGAAAGCTATGTTCGGACTGCTGACGGACGAAGCGCTGACGGCCAAATTCCCGAACGACGAACGCAAGGCTATTCACGATCACGTGCCCTGGACGCGGCTGGTGTCCGCCACCAAGACTACTTACCACGAGGAAACCGTCGACCTGCCGGAGTTCATCACCCAGAACCGCGAGAAGCTGGTGCTGAAGCCGAACGACGACTACAGCGATCAACACAGCTTTTTCGGCTGGGAGATGGACGATGCGGCGTGGGACCGCGCGCTGAAGCAGGCTATGCGGTCGCCCTACGTGGTGCAGGAGAAGGTGAACCCGGTGCGCTCCGTGTTCCCCATGGTGACTTACGGCAACCTGGAGTTCAAGGAGATGCAGGTGGACGTGCATCCGCTCGCCTACCTGGGCAAGGTGTTGAGCTGCTCCAGTTGGCTCTCCACCGGCAATGGCGGCTTCTCTTCGGTGGGCGGCCTCGTGCCCACCTTCATCCTGGATAACAAGTCCTAGCGGGAACGGCCTCCGGGCCGGCCTCCGCAGGGCCCAATTGGACAGGCATGGAACCAAACGAGGAGAGCGTCGCCCGCTACTACGACACCGCCATATTCGAAGCCGAACTGACGCGCCTGACGCACGATTGTCCCGTGGAGCGCGCCATCACCCTGCGCTGGCTGGATCGGCTGGCGCCGGCCGATGCGGACGTGGCGGAGATCGGCGTGGGCGGCGGGGTCTACTCGGAGCACCTGGCGCGAAGGGGCTGCCGCCTGTGGTTGGTGGATGTGTCGGCGCGCCTGCTGGATGCGGCCGCGGCACGCTTGCGCGCGGCGGGCCTGGGCGAATCTATCGCCGGCGTCAGCCGGAACTCCGCGACGCATCTGGATAGTCTGGCGGCGGGCGCGTTCCAAGCCGTCCTGATGCTGGGGCCTCTATACCACCTTTGCGCGCCGGAGGCGCGGAGCCACGCCGTAGCCGAAGCGGCGCGCATTCTGAAGCCTGGCGGCGTGCTGTTCGCCGCGGGAATCAATCGCCTCTCTTACCTGCGCGATTTCTTTCGCCTTTTCCCGCACGTGGTCCTGGAGCGGAAGACTTTCCACGAACAGTACCTGCGCGACGGCAACCTGGACCCGGAGCACGCGCCGCCCATCGGGTTCGCGCATTTGTCTCCGTACGGCGAGTTTCGCGCCCTGTTTGCCTCCGATTTCGAAGAATTGGCGCTGACGGGCGTGGAGTCCTTCAGCACGTCGTGCCAGTCCATGCTTAACGATCTGCCGCCCGCCCACGCCGAGGCCTGTCTGGACCTGATCGAGCGCACCGGGCCCACCGCGGAGGGACTGGGTGTCTCCGATCACTTCTTATATGTAGGGCGGAAGCGCCTGCCCCGGCTTAGTCTTGATTAAGCCGGGGTCAGAATGCGGCGCACCAGTTCGCTGTTCTCGCGCACCTCGTCTTTGAACCGCGGATACATGCCGACGATGACGGCGTCCGTGGGCTTGATGCCGTCCAGAGCGAAGCGGAAGGCGCGCTCGACAGCCTCGGGGGAGCCGCTGGCGCGCCCGGCGCCAAATAGCTTGAAGGCCAGGCAAGGCTTCCTGGTCTGGCGGATCATGCGGCACATGCGTTCGGGATCCTTCTCCATGAACGTTTCGCCGATGGGCGACTCGCCGAATTCCGCGCGCGCTTCTTCGGGCGTGCGCGAGACGCGATACAGGCAGCACTGGTAATAGTCGACATCCCAGCCTTCGCCTTCCGCCGTATCGACGACCGCGGGGTTATGCGTGGACAGGCCCACCATGACGCCGGTATCGCGCACGGCCTTGAGGAAGTCCTTGATTTTCCCCTTCTCGCCGTTGCGGAAGCGTTCATCGGTGCGGTTGCCGTGGTGCCCTATGGCGAGCGGCCCGAGCTTGGCGGCTGCCGGGAGAAGTTTGGGGTCCTTCATCAGGGCGAAGTCGGCCAGCAGGATGAGCTGCATCTTGCCGCCCTCGGCGCGATAGCGTTTGAAATCCTCGACGGGCTGGTCGTTGTAGTGCAGTTGCCAGGTGTTGATGCCGTGGCGCTCGCAGGCGTGCAACACTTCCATCTTGCGATCCTGGGTGTACCATTCACGCATGAGCTGGTCGAGAGTGCGGTTGAAGTGCGAGTAGCCGTAGAGCGGGTTGGAGCCCAAGATCAGGCGCGAGATTTGGAACTCGCCGAACTTGACGGTGGGGAGCGGCGGCGCCGAGGGCTCGACGGCGGCTTTGGCGGTGGCTGGCGCCAGCGCGCCCAGGGCGGTAGCCAGCTGGAGGAAAGAGCGGCGGGAATCAAATCTCATATAGGTCTTTCGGGTCTTATTATATTTACTAATCGGCCACAAAAGCAAGCGCCAGCTGGAGCAGGACAGGGCGGATATTCGCCGGCGACTCCGGAATTGGCCATAGCTTATGGTCTATTGTGTGGCATGATTTTGATAGGCTATAATCTATAGAGGACACTGCTACCGATAGAGTGTAATCTATGAGAAAAGCCAGACTGGCGGGCCGATCCCGCGCGCACCTCGATACGCGATTCCGAAAGCTGGGTCCGGCCGCGTCCTTCGCGCCGCCAGTGCGCGGATGGATAAAGGCGGTCCGCGGGGCGCTGGGCATGTCTACGGCGCAATTGGCAAAGCGGCTGCGGATCAAACAACCTTCGGTCGTGGCGCTCGAACAATCGGAGTGGAAAGGCACCATCGAGCTGGCCTCGTTGCGGCGGGTGGCCGCGGCCCTCGATTGCACTCTGGTTTACGCGCTGGTGCCGAATCGGACGCTGGAGGCCACGGTCCGCGACCGGGCACGCGCGTTCGCGCGCCGCCGCCTCGAACCGGTGGAGCACTCCATGCTGCTGGAGAACCAGAAGGTGACGGTGAAGGCGAGGGACGCCAAGGCGCGGCTGGAAGAGATTATTCGCGAGACAAACCCACGGCTGTTTTGGGACTAGCCCGTGAGCGACCTTTTCGAGCGGCCGGACGACGCGGCGACGCCGCTGACGCTGGAGGAGATGCGCGATCTGATTCCGGCGCACATCGCCTATCGCCGCGAGTTGAACGAAGCCGAGCAGGAGAACATTATGCTGGCGCAGGACTGGGCGCTGGGCCGCCCCCGCGATTTGCTCAGCGAGAGATTCGTCAGAGACCTGCACCGTAGGATGCTGGGCGACGTGTGGCGGTGGGCCGGGAAATTCCGCACCAGCGCGCGCAATATCGGGATCGAGTACTGGCAGATTCCCGTGGCGTTGCGGCAATTGCTCGACGACGCCAGGGCATGGATCGCATACGGAACTTATCCACCCGATGAAATCGCGGTGCGGCTCCATCACAGGCTGGTGCTGATTCACCCGTTTCCGAATGGCAACGGCCGCCATGCGCGTTTGATGGCCGATCTTCTGGCGATGCAACTCGGACGCGATCGGTCTTCGTGGGGACGAGCTAGTCTGCGCGCCGCTGGCGTGGCTCGGGGACGGTATATGGAGGCCCTGCGCGCCGCCGACGGGCATGACATCGGCCCCTTGCTCGACTTTGCACGGGCTTAGGCGCCTCGGCAAAGCGGTTTACAATCGTCTCCATGCGCTACACCCTGATGCTGAGCCTCTGCGCGGTCGCGCTGACGGCCGCCGAACTGAAAATCGACCACGCCACCGTGGCCGGGCGCAGCCTGAAGCAACTGCAGGCCAATCTCTCCGCTATCGGAATCGAGACGGTCTACGGAGGTCCGCACAGCAACGGGGCCACCGAGATGGCGCTGGTCAGCTTTCCGGACGGATCCTATCTGGAACTGATGGCGCCGCGAGAGAATGCCGATCCGGACGCGCTCGCGCGACAGCCGTGGGCGAAGTTCATGCGGGCCGCCAGCGGTCCCTGCGCCTGGGCCGTGCGGGAAAAGGACGTGGCGGCGGAAGTTGTGCGGCTGCGCGCGGCGGGCATCGAAGTTTCGGCTGCGGTACGGAACGGGCGGCAGCGGCCGGATGGAGTGCGGCTCGATTGGGAAATTGCGCAGGTGGGCCCCCCGCCTTACGGCACGTTTTTTCCGTTCCTGATACACGATTTCACGCCGCGGGAGCAGCGCGCCTTTCCGCGGGGCAAGCCGCTGAACAGGGATTTCGGAGGCGTGACCAAAGTGGTGATAGCGGTAAACGATCTGGAGGCTTCGGTAAAACGCTACAGCCAGGCATACGGGACGCCGCCGCCGATCAAGCAAGTGGATGAAGCTTTCGGAGCCCACCTGGCGCTGCTGCGTGGCGCGCCGGTGGTGCTGGCGCAACCGCTGACCGCCGGCTCGTGGCTGGCCGCGCGCCTGGCGCAGTTTGGCGAAGCGCCGTGCGCCTTCGTGCTGGACCGGCGGCGCGGCCGCTATCAGGCGGCTTCCGAGACGCGCTGGTTCGGCGTGCAGGTTTCGTGGTTCGATTCCCAGAAACTCGGCTGGCGCCTGGGATTCGAGTCCGACGAGCGATAAAATCGCTTCCTGACGCCGCGGCTCCGCACAACGCGTGAGCCGCGCACGCCAGGTAAGCGGTCTGTTCGAACTCAGCCGTTGCGCTGCCGCATCTGCCGCAGGTGGGCCGGAAGTTGATCGGCCTTGGCCCGCTGTTCCGGGGTCAGGGTGCTATACATCTTGGCGAAAGCCTCGTGGCGCATTGCCGCTATCTGCCCATGCAGTCCGGCTTCCTGGGCGCTGAGCTGGTCGATCTTGGCGGTGTCGTTCGCCCGGACCGCCTGGAACATCGCCTGGTGAACCTGTTTCAACTGCTGGCGGATGGGTTGCGCGGACTGGTGGACCGCCTGAAACTCGGCCTTGGCCTGGGCCGCCTGCGCCGGGGTCAGATTCAGGTACTGGGCAAGGCGCGCGCCGCGCCGGTGCTGGCGCGCGACCGGTTGCGCCGGCTGGCTGCTTACTTCTTGCGCGCCCAGGAGCATGCCTCCCGCTATCGCCGCTGCTGCTGCAAAACGTAACCAAGTGTTTTTCATGTGTTTCTGGTCTCCTCAGTTCCCAGATTAGAAGGCGATTGTAAAGCGCGTTTGTGCGGCGTGTAAGGAATTGTAAGCCCCTCGATACTTCGGTTCTGCCACAATGGGCAGCATGGCTTTGATCGTTTTCTTTCGGGGTATCAACGTTGGAGGACACCGGGCTTTTCGTCCCAGCGTGCTCGCCAAAGAACTCGGCATTTACGATGCGGTGAACGTGGGCGCCGCAGGCACGCTGGTCGTTCGCAAGCCTGGTTCGCGCGCAAAGTTCCTTGCCGAATTGCGCCGGCAGCTGCCCTTTGAAGCCACCCTCGCGTTCTGCGACGGCGGCGATCTGATTCGGCTGGAGACGGACAATCCATTTGGAACTGAGCCACCGCCCGCGGATGTTGTTCAATTTGTAAGCATCCTGTCGGAGGCTGCACGCCGCGGAGTATCTCTTCCGATTGCTCTTCCTGAAGATGGGGAGTGGCTGGTGCGAATCCTTGGCTCGAAGAACCGTCTTGTGTATGGAGTATACCGCCGCCGCATGAAGACGATCGGCTGTCTCGGCCAGATCGACAGGCTCTTTGGGGCGCCGGCCACAACTCGCAGTTGGAGCACAATACTCTCCGTGTTAAGGATTCTGAAATCCCACCAAAGGCGTTAAGCGGACGGAGTGGGGAGGCGGGATTGTAAGGTCTGTTACGAATCCCAGTACAGTACTCGATGCGAAAAAAAGACGGTGCCGGAGAGGCCCTGGCGGTTTACAATTGCAGCGGAGGAGGATATATGCGCAACAACCAAACGCTTCTAGCATCCCTTGCTTTCGGACTGATCGCTCTCACGGTACAACCCGTCACTGCGGCAGCCGCGACGCCTTCCCTGACCGGGTCGTGGCAATTCACTTTGACGCCCGGTACCACAACCACACCGCCTGGGGTGCAGATCCCAGGCCTGGTGACGTTTACGACGGATGGTTCGGCGATCGAGACGGATGGATCGGAGTTCGTTCCTAATCCCTCGACCACGCCCAACAGCGTCCGTACCCCCGGTCACGGCATCTGGCAGATCGGCGCGACGCCCAGCTCGCTTTATGTCGAATACATCAGCCTGGAGTTGAACCCCGATGGATCGCTATACGCTAAAGTCGTCACCACCATGATACTGGCGCTTAACAGCAAGGGGAACGAGTTTTCGGGCAGCTACACGACGGTTCAGGAGATTGGCACAGTCACCACGAGCTTGTCCAGCGGCGCCGTAAGCGGGCAACTGATTCCGCACCTCGCGTTGCCCTAGAGGCAGCCGCGGAGACAACCGGCTTGGCGGGGGCGCTAAGATTCTAGTAACCTGAATCATGCGTCTCCGCCTGACCTTTTGTCTCGCTGCCCTGCTCGCCGTCGCCGCAGCCGAGGATTGGCCGCAATGGCGCGGTCCGCATCGCGATGGGGTCGCCATCGGCTTCCCCGAGCCCAAAGCGTGGCCGGAAAAGCTCACGCTGAAGTGGAAAGTCGTGGTGGGTGAAGGCCACGCATCGCCCGTGGTGGCCGACGGCAGGATTTACGTCCATACGCGGCAGGGCGATCGCGAAGTGGTCACCGCGCTACAGCCCGAAAGCGGACAAACCATCTGGCAGGAAGGCTACGACGCACCTTACAAAATGAATCCAGCGGCGACCAGCCACGGCAAAGGCGTGAAATCGACGCCCGTGGTCGAGGATGGCCGGATTTTCACCTTTGGGATTAGCGGCACGCTATCCTGCTTCGACGCCAAGACTGGCAAGCCGCAATGGCGCAAGGAATTCGGTTCGCCCGATTTCGGCGTGGCCACCTCGCCCGCGGTCGACCGCGGCATGGCGATTGTGTACGTGGGCGGCAACGACCAGGGCGCGCTAACCGCTTTCGACGCCGCCACGGGCGCTGAAAAATGGAGCTGGAAAGGCGATGGCCCGGCATACGCATCGCCAATCGTGGTGGATCTGGCCGGCACGCGGCAAGTGGTCACCCAGAGTCGCCATGCCATTGTGGGGGTGGCGGCGGCCACCGGCAAGCTGCTCTGGCAGATTCCTTTCAAGACCGTCTATGCGCAGAACATCGTGACGCCGGCGCTCTACCGCGATACGCTGATCTTCTCCGGCATCGGCAATCCGGTGATGGGAGTGAAGGTGCTGAAGCGCGGCGCGGATTGGGCCACCGAAACCGTCTGGGAGAACAAAGATTTTTCCATGTATATGAGTTCGCCGGTGGTGAGCGGCGATCTGCTGTTCGGCTTTACGGACCGCAAACGCGGACAGTTCTTCTGCCTGAAAGCGGGCGACGGCTCGACTCTGTGGTCGTCCGAGGGCCGGCAAGCCGACAACGCCGCGGTGGTTGCGGCCGGTTCCGTCTGGCTGATTCTCACACCCGACGGCAGCCTGACCGTAGCCCGTCAGAACGACCAGGCCTTCGAGCCGCTACGCAAATATACCGTGGCCGGCAGCGCCACGTGGGCGCACCCGGTGGTCATGGGTCATGGAATTCTGATCAAGGACGTTACCAGCCTGGCGCTATGGGATCCGTCCTGAGACACCGGGCCGTGGGAAGCGTCACTCCCCCTCCTCGCTGCCCACCTTCAGCACCGCCAGGAACGCCTCCTGCGGAATCTCCACGCGCCCCACGCGCTTCATGCGCTTCTTGCCTTCCTTCTGCTTCTCCAGCAGCTTTCTCTTGCGGCTAATGTCGCCGCCGTAGCACTTGGCCAGCACGTTTTTGCGCATCGCCGGGATGGTCTCGCGCGAGATAATCTTATTGCCGATGGCCGCCTGCAGCGCCACTTCGAACATCTGCCGCGGAATCAGCTTGCGCATCCGCTCGATCAGGATCTTGCCGCGCTCATAAGCGAAATCGCGGTGAATGATCATGCACAGCGCATCCACCGGATCGCCCGCCACCAGCACGTCCAGCTTCACCATCGGCGCCACCCGATAGCCCGCCAGGTGATAGTCGAGCGAAGCGTATCCGCGCGAACAGGATTTCAGCCGGTCATAAAAATCCAGCACGATCTCGTTCAACGGCAGCTCATATTCCAGCAGCACCCGTCCGCTGCCGATGTGCTCGAATTTCTTCTGCTCCCCGCGCTTCTCTTCGAGCAAACTCAAAATGCCGCCTAGAAACTCCTCGCGCGTGATCACGGTAGCCAGGATGATCGGCTCTTCCACCTGTTTGATAAAAGACGGATCGGGAAACTTAGTCGGGTTATCGACCTGAATCAGTTCGCCAGACGTAGAAGTCACGCGGTAGCGCACGCTCGGCGCGGTGGTGATCAGATCGATATTGAATTCGCGCTCCAGCCGCTCCTGCACAATCTCCAGGTGCAGCAGGCCCAGGAAACCGCAGCGGAAGCCAAAACCCAACGCCACGGAATTCTCCGGCTCGAAATTGAACGCGCTGTCGTTGAGCCGCAGCTTTTCGAGCGCATCGCGCAGCAGGCCGTGCTCGTGCGACTCGATCGGATACAGCCCGGCGAACACCATGGGCTTGATCTCTTCGAATCCCGGCAGCGGCTCGGCGGCCGGATCGTCGTGGTCCACAATCGTGTCGCCGATCTTGGCGTCGGAAACCGTTTTGATATTGGCGAACATGAATCCGACTTCGCCCGCGGAAAGCTCGTCGCAGGGAGTGGCTTTGGGCGCCTGGTAGCCCAGCCCTTCCACCTCGAAAACCTGCGAACTCGCCAGGCTCGACCACAGCCGGATGCGCTGCCCCTTGCGCAGCCGCCCATCCACCACGCGCGTCAGGATGATCACGCCGCGGTACGGATCGAACCAGGAATCGAAGATCAGCGCGCGCAGCGGCGACTCAGGCAGTCCCCTGGGCGGCGGCACCAAATGCACGATGGCTTCCAGCACTTCATGCACGCCGACGCCTTGCTTGGCGCTCACCAGCAGCGCGCCCGAAGCGTCCAGCCCGATCACGGATTCGATCTGCTCGCGGATGCGCTCCGGCTCGGCGGCGGGCAAGTCGATCTTGTTGATGACCGGAATGATCTCCAGGTTGTGGTGCAGCGCCAGGTAAGTATTGGCGAGGGTCTGCGCCTCCACGCCCTGCGAGGCATCCACCACCAGCAGCGCGCCTTCGCAGGCTTGCAGGCTGCGCGACACTTCGTAGGAAAAATCCACGTGGCCCGGCGTGTCGATCAGATTCAGTTGGTACATGTGGCCATCGCTGGCCGGATAATTCAGCCGCACCGCGTGGGCTTTGATGGTGATGCCGCGCTCGCGCTCCAGGTCCATGGTGTCGAGCACCTGCTCCATCATCTCGCGCTGCTGCAGCGCGCCGGT
>Ga0181531_10000361_pt1 | contig 31374 bp, 21 predicted proteins | sample PEATcosm2014_Bin_38_FD_119743 | JGI IMG/M metagenome (GOLD analysis project Ga0181531, IMG submission 119743) | Peatland microbial communities from MTU Mesocosm Facility, Houghton, MI, USA - PEATcosm2014_Bin11_10_metaG | ecosystem: Environmental > Terrestrial > Soil > Wetlands > Peat | place...
GCCAAACACGTCTACACGCGCAGCGCCGCTGCCGGGAAGCGCAGTCAGTGCCAGGGCGGCGCAAAAAATCACGTCATCGTCCTCCCCGATGCGGACATGGACCTCGCGAAACAGATCATCAGCGACAGTGCCTTCGGCTGCGCCGGCCAGCGCTGCCTCGCCGTGAGCGTCGCCGTCACTATTGGCGAAGCGCAAAAAACTTTCCGCGACGCCATCGCCGAAACCGCCTCCGCCATTCGCGTCGGCAACGGTATGGACAAAGGCATTCAGATGGGCCCGGTCATCTCTCCGCAAAGCAAACAAAAAATCGAAGGCTTAATTTCCATCGGCGTGCAGGAAGGCGCCAAGCCGTTACTCGATGGCCGCAACACAAAAGTAGCAGGCTTCGAATCCGGCAATTTCCTTACCCCCACAATTCTCGATGGCCTCCCGGCTGACAGCCAACTAGCGCACACGGAAATCTTCGGCCCCGTCCTCAGCCTGGTCCACGCCGATTCCATCGACGACGCCCTGGAATTTCTGCGCCGCAGCCCCTACGGCAACCAAGCCTCGCTCTTCACCACCAGCGGCGCCGCCGCACGCAAATTCCGCTACGAAGCCCCCGCCGGCAATATCGGCATCAACATCGGCGTAGCCGCCCCCATGGCCTATTTTCCCTTCAGCGGCTGGAAAGAAAGTTTCTTTGGCATTTTGCACGGGCAAGGCCGCGACGCCGTCGAGTTCTACACCGAGTCCAAAATCGTGGTCGAGCGTTGGTCGCGCCAGGAAACTCGCAAGTTCTAGCTGGAGCGGCGCGCGTATGCGTGGAGTGCGGCAGCCCAGCTGCCGCTTTTGCAGTCGTACCAACAGCATTTCAAAAGATAGCTACCCGACGCTGCCGTATACGGATTGTGCGCAAGACCGAAACAATCCGCCGCCCGAAAAAGCGGCAGCAAGGCTGCCGCACTCCAAAAAGCCACGCCGCAAAATTATGACCACCAAACCTCTCCACCTCGACGTAAACCGGCAAATCGAATGCGCGCAAACCCTGCCCTCGCGTTTCTACACCGATCCCGCAATGCTGACCGTCGAACGCGACCGCATCTTCCGACGCACCTGGCAACTCGTCGGCACGCTCTCCCAAAAATGCGGCGAGCAAAACGGCATCCCACGCACCATTGCCGACCCCGAAACCTATTTCACCGCCGAAGTCGCCGGCGAACCCATCATCGTCGTGCGCGACAAAGCCGGCACCCTGCGCGCCTTCAGCAACGTCTGCCGCCACCGCGCCGGCCCCATCGCCCTCGGCCCCGGCTGCAAAAATGTCCTCCGCTGCCAATATCACGGCTGGACCTACACCCTCGACGGTCGCCTGATCGGCACGCCCGACATCGATGGCGTGGAATTTTTCGATCGCACCACCATGGGCATGTTCCCGCTGCGGTGCGAAACCTGGGAGCAATTCATCTTCGTAAATTTTGATCCCGCAGCCCCGCCGCTAACAGAATTCCTCGGCCAGATCCCCCAGCAAGCCGCCGGCTTCGAATTCGCCGGCCTCGAATTCGCCGAGCGTCGCGACTACCTCATCGACTGCAACTGGAAGGTCTACGTCGATAACTATCTCGAGGGCTACCACATCCCCATCGCCCACCCTGGCTTGATGCGCGAAATCGATTACGCCCAATACCGCACCGACACCTTCCGCTACCATTCCCAGCAGTTCGCCCCCATCCGCGCCATGAAAGAAGGCGACGACGCAAAACGCTTTTACGCTTCCGGCAGCAGTGGCCTGCAGGAAGCGCTCTATTTCTGGATCTTCCCCAACCTGATGCTCAATATTTATCCCGACAACATCTCCACCAACGTAATCGTCCCGCTAGGTGCAGACAAAACTCTCACCACCTTCGAATGGTTCTTTCACAACGCCACCTCCCCCGCAAATCGCGAACGCATTGCCCGTGCGATCGCCTTCAGCGACGAAGTCCAGCAAGAAGACATCACCCTCTGCACCCACGTCCAAAAAGGCCTGCAATCCTCCACCTACGATCGCGGCCGCTACTCTGTGCAGCGCGAAAACGGCGTCCATCATTTCCATATGCTGCTGGCCGAATTCCTCTCTTTGTAGCGGCCGCCGTCTGCGGCGGCGCCTTCTGAATCCGCACCAATATCCACCCATCGCCTCACCGCTCTACCTTGGTCGGTTCGGCCCAGCCGTAGAAAATCATTTCGCGCGGTTTCTCAATATCGATGCTGGCCTTGGCACCAATTGCAAAAACCATTTGCAAAACGCCACGCCGCAATCAATGATGCGCAAACGCATCGTGCCCACCCCTCCCCACCCAGCCCAGCGCCTAGGCACTCCCGCCCGCCTCAAAATCGCCGTCGCCCTCTTAGCCATCTCCGTCTTCATCAATTTCATCGACCGCGGCAATCTCTCCATTGCCGCCCCCATGCTGAAAGACGAGTTGGCCCTCAGCCCCTCCAAACTCGGCCTCCTCCTCAGTGGCTTCTTCTGGACCTACTCCTGCGCCCAACTCCCAGCCGGCTGGCTGGTCGACCGACTCAACGTCAACTGGGTCTTCGCTGCAGGCTTTGTCCTGTGGTCCGCGGCCACCGCGCTCTCCGGACTCACCCACACCTTCGCCATGCTCTTCGCCCTGCGTTTACTCCTCGGCCTCGGCGAGTCGGTTGCATTTCCGTCTTACTCGAAAATCATCACGCTCAATTTCACCGAGGAGCATCGCGGCTCCGCTAACTCCGTGCTCACCGCCGGCCTGCTACTCGGCCCGGGATTCGGCATGCTCTTCGGCGGCTTGCTGATGGCTCGCTACGGCTGGCGATCGTTCTTCGTCGTGCTTGGCGCGGTCAGCATCGCGTGGGTACTTCCCTGGATCGCCTGGATGCCCGAAAAAGCTCGCCCCACGCCTGAAAAGAAATCGCTGAAGATCGGCTTCTTCGACCTTGTCCGGCTGCGTTCCGCCTGGGGCACCTGCGTCGGACTCTTCAGCACCAACTACGTCAGCTATTTCCTCATCACCTGGCTCCCCTATTATCTCGTGCGCGATCGCGGCTTCTCCATGACCGCCATGGCCAAGCTCGGCGGCGTTGCCTATTTGCTCGGCGCATGTTTTGCCATGCTGTCGGGACGCCTCTCGGATGTGTGGATTGCCTCCGGCGCGACACCCACGCTGGTGCGCAAGACGTTCACCGGCGGCGGCCTCGCGCTCGCGGGAATTGTGCTCGGCTTTGTGGCGATAGCGAACACTACGTACTTGCCGATCGCCCTGATCCTTGGCGTCATCCTCTTCGGCGCTTCCGGCTCCAACGTTTGGGCCGTCTCGCAAACCCTTGCAGGACCGAAAGCCGCCGGCCGCTGGGTAGGGTTCCAGAATTTCGGCGGAAATTTCTCCGGCATCGCCGCGCCCTGGCTTACCGGGCTGGTCCTCGAAAAAACTGGCCATTTTTATTGGGCCTTCGCCATCATGATTGGCGTAGCCCTGGCAGGCGCGGCCTCCTGGGTCTTTCTGATCGGAGAAGTCGCCCCGGTAGAATGGGACGCGTTGCGCGAAGGGAATGTAGCCACGGCGCAAGTTCTGGCGTCGAAAGTCGAACGCCGAGTATAGCCTTTGCGGTTTGCTCGAAAAAAAAACGCCAGCGTTCTGCGACGCTGGCGTTTGCATTTTTCAGGAAAGCGCGGACTTTAACCGCGCGTCCAACTGCTCATCGCCGTTTATTGCTTGCACGGAATTACGCTGCCGCTGGCGTTCTTGCACGTGCCGGTGTGCGTTGCGCCTTGCCCCTTTGTCGCCGTCGTGCTCCCCTGATACGAATCGCCGCTCTTGTTCGTCGCCTCGCGCGAGTGCGTGGCGGACCCGTTCTGGTAGCTGGTGTTTCCCTGGTACGAACTCCCGTTTGTCCCCTTGGCCGTGGTGCTGCGCTGCCCAGAAAACTTGCCGCTCGAGCTCACCTGCGAAGATCCGCTGGACTGCACAGAGCCTTTCGTCCCGGAAGCCTGCGCGCTGCCCTGCCGGCTCACCGTTCCATTGCTCCACTTCGCGCTTCCCTGGGAACTCCCGCTCGCGCCGTTGGCGCCCTTAAAACTGGTCGTAGTCGAGGACTTCCCGGTCCCTTGTCCGTTCCCGCTGGCATACGCATGCCCGGAGGCCGTCGCTCCGTTGGTCCCGGTGGCCGTGGCGCTTCCCACCGCGGTAACCCCACCTTGCTTATTCGGCGCCGCCGCACCCGTGGCGCTGGCCGTCCCTCTGGAACCGCTGTGCGTCTTCGTTTGCGCCGCGGCATTCATCGCCGCAACGCTCACAATGGCCAGCGCGCCCGCTGTAAAACATTTCGTGAAATTCGAGAACATCGTAGGCCCTCCTTGGGGTCGTCTGCAGCTTTCTGTTGCTGCGCGCTTACTAGTCTTCAGCCCCGCAGTTCGGCCGTCTACTGTACGGACGTGCCAGTCGCGCAAATTGGCTGTTAACCTCTTTTATTTCTGATAGCTAGCTGTTAATTCTTTGGTGGGAAACGTACACTTAATCTCGAGCCGCCCTCACGTGACGCCGGCCACGCCCGTGGCCGGGATAAGTTATTGCGGCTGCTGTAGCCTGGCGGTGGATGGAGGCACGTATGCCCGGAGCGCCTTTCGCGAGAAAATACTGCTGGGGAATTGCGGCAGCGCTGCTGTTTGCGTCGATACTGCCGCTGCCAACTGGCGCGCAGCAAGCGCAAGAGGGGGTCAAGGTGGAGAACAGCAGCAATATCGGGCCGGACGGAACCGCCTATGTAACTCGCATCGTGCCCGTTCCGAAAACCGTAAGCCCGGAGGCCCAGCATATGCTCGCGCGCTGGGAGTCCGACGCTCCCGAACACCAGTCCCTCGAAGAACGCCGCTCCGGGACAGACAAGTGGCAGGCGGGCGCGGGTGAACATTTCCGAACAATCTATCCCGTTAACATCGCCTCGGACACGATTGCCGGCGTGCCCGTCCGTGTGATCACGCCGTTGCATCTCACGCCGGAAAAGAGCGATCGCGTGCTCATCAATCTGCATGGCGGCGGCTTCAATTCCGATTCCGGCTCGCTCACGGAAACCATCCCGATGGCCAATCTGTCCGGCATCAAGGTGGTCGCCGTGCTCTATCGGCTGGCGCCTGAGCATCCTTTTCCTGCGGGGCTAGACGATGCCGTGGCTGTCTACAAGGAACTACTCAAAACCTATAAGCCCGCGCACATCGGCATCTACGGCACATCGGCTGGCGCGATCTTAACCGCGGAAGTCACCGTCAAGCTGAATCAATTGGGCCTGCCACTGCCGGCCGCCACCGGAATTTTTTCCGGCATGGGCGATTTCAGTCGCGATGGCGACTCCGTGGCCCTCTACGCGCTCAACGGTTTCTCCGGTCACCTCGATCCCCCGCGGCCGGACGGCAATCGCTCCTACATTGGCGCGGCGAATCGCCAAGACCCCGTGCTCTCTCCCGTCTTTGCGGACCTGCACGGCTTTCCCCCAACGCTCTTCATCACCAGCGGCCGCGATCTTCTTCTCAGCGGCACGGTCATCCTCCATCGCGCCTATCTCCACGCCGCCGTGGACGCGCAACTAGTAGTATTTGAAGCTCTACCTCACGCCTTCTGGAACACACCGGAGCTCCCGGAAACCAAAGAAGCTCACGAGCTAATGGCCAATTTCATGGAGCGCCACGTGGGAAAATAGCGCCGTTTACTGTTTGTCGCACCCCCGAGTACTATTTTGTTTGAGAGTACCGTTACACCGCATGGCAACTAAGTAACTAAAAATAACTTGTAAACCAAGCAGAATCAACACTTACAGAAGTGCATGAAAATAAAGCACTTTAACTAACCTGGAATGAACACTTGCGCAAAACAGGGTAGGGGGGCATCCCACTAAAAAGCTTGTGGAATCGTCCGAAAAGTAGCGTTAGCCTGTCCCAAAGGTCAGTTCGTATCGTCGTCAGTCTCAGGTATGGCTAATCCTGCCTTGGCCAGGATGCGGTGCAAAGCCGCGTTCCCGCCAGCTCCGCGTTGAATCGCGGCCACGTTTCCGTCGCGGTCGATGACCACGTAAATCGGGTACACCGTAGCCTGATACATGGCCGCAAGATTCGTGTCGTCGGTAAGGATCACGCGTGAGCCGCGTGGATGCTGCGCCAGATATTTGTTCACCGTTTTTTTGGACTCGCCGACGTTCACCGCCAGCACCAGCAGACCCTTGTCCGCGTAGTCCTTGTTGAGCTGGTCGACGAAGCCGGCTTCTTCCACGCACAGGTGGCACCAGGTGGTCCAGAAATCCAGCAGCACCACTTTGCCTTTGACGGAGTTGTTGTCGAAGGTTTCGCCCGCCAAAGTTTTGGCGTGGAAGTGCGGTGCCGGTTCAGAAGCTTGCGGCGTAGCAACTGCCGTGCTCACCGCCAGCAGCATAATGGGAATTGCAAGGCGCCGGTTGGGTGGACGCATGGTGCGCGCAACATATCACAACGCGAATCACAGTTGCACACGTAGTTGCATGGTACCTAACCGCAAACCCGCAAGACTCTGCAATCCTCGCGAGTGCGCGGCGGTTGTAGTGGCCGCCTACTGACTGCCCCGGTGAAACCAGGAGGCGGTCACCTTTGACGTTTGGCTTCGGCCATAGTTAGGGATGCGTGGGTGCCGGTTGCGGTGCTGGTGTTGGCGTGGCCGCAGGCGCGTTGTTAAAGTTAAAATTTACCTTGGGCGCTTGGCGCGCATCCTCGTCGCTCTTAAAGTAGGCTTCATTGCGCGTGTAACCAGAAATGCTGGCGATAAAGCTGTTGGGAAACGTCAGGATGTAATTGTTGTAGTCCTGTACCACCCCATTGTAACGTCGGCGTTCCACCGCGATGCGGTTTTCCGTGCCGGCCAGTTCGTCCTGCAGGCGCAAAAAATTTTCGTTGGACTTCAGTTGCGGATAATTTTCCACGATCGAGAGCAAGTGCCCTAAGGCCTGAGTGAGTTGCCCGTTCGCCGCGATCTTGTCCGCGGGCATTTGGGCGCTTAAAAGTGCGGAGCGGGCCTTGGCGATTTCGCCGTAGACGATTTGCTCTTGTGTAGCGTAGCCTTTTACCGTTTCGACAAGATTCGGGATCAGGTCGGCGCGCCGCTGCAAATCGACGTCCACCTGCGCCCATTCGGCGTTGACCGCCTCTTTCTTCAGCGCCATTTGATTGCGGCGTCCGATGAAACTGCTGCCGAAAATAAATCCAAGCAAAATCAGCACGACGAGTACGACGATGAATATTTTCATGGCTCCCTCAAAGTGATGTGGTCCCTAAAGTGGTGTGAATCGAAGATAGCGCAGAACATAATTCTTTTGCGTGAATTCTGTCACGCCTTGGCCACCCGCTGCCATTCGTGTTTGGGCACGTGATGATCGAGCAGCACGATGACCTTTTCCAGCGCGACAAGATAGCCGCCGTAAAGCCCCGCAATGTCGTGGCTAGCTGAGCCAGAGTCGCGCACGCGTAACGCAGCCTCCAGCACGGAGCGATCCATATCCGCCAAGGCCGCAATACGTGCCACCAGCCCCTCGCGCGAACCAGGTGGCGTTTCGTCAAACGCGATCAACACGTGCCGGAACAGTGTAATGACGCTGGAAGTGGATTGCGCCAGCACCGCCGCAAGTTGCTGTGGAGTCTCCGCGGAGCGCAGAAAGTGCTGGCGCAGCTTGAGCAATGTCGTGCGCAGTTCGTGCTCCAGCTCCACGCGATGCAGGTTCATGGGAATGTTGATGCTGGCGACGGGATCCTTGCCGTACAGGACGCGATGCGCGTCGCGAATATCGAGCAGTTCGATCGCGAAAACGTCGGCGGAACGCCGCAACTCTTCTTCGGTGAAAAATAGCGGCGCAGGTTCGCGCTGCTCCGCAGTCCACCAGCGCACCGCCGGCGCGATGCGGCGCAAGTCGCCAGCGCCCAGCGATGCCAGGATGCACAGCACATTAATGTCAGAGTGTTCCTCGTGAAAATCCCCGCGCGCCGCGGAGCCATACAGCAGCACGGAACGAAGATTGCTTCCGCCCAGTTCCTTCAGTCGATTCACCAGTTCGTTGAGCTTGGATTCTGTCGATAACATTTTTTCTCCCGTTCCCGCATCTCCCGCTGCCCGGTTGAGGCTGGCCGCGACGTGGCGGCCGCGCCGACCATCACCAACTGCCAGAAGCGCCTCCGCCACCGCTGCTGCCGCCGCCAAAGCCGCCGAAATCGCCGCCGCCTCCGCTACTGCCGCCAAATCCACCACCGCCGCTAAAACCACCACCGCCGCCGCGGCCGGAACCGCCTAGCAACATCCCTAAAATAAACCACAGGAAGCCGCCGCCACCGCCGCCTCTTCGGCCACGCCCCACGAGAACGATGATGATGTAGATGACGATGATGAACAGAACGACACCAGCGCCGAAAGAGCTGCCGTGGTCATCGTCGGACTGCGGCGCGGCACGCACCAGCGGCTGATCCGTGAGGGTGACGCCTTTATCGTCGGCGACATATTTGGCAAGCTGCCATGCGGCAGTTTGAATCGCGGAGTCGTAATTGCCGGCGCGCAAAAACGGCACCATGGCGCGTCCCGCATCGCCCGCGCGCGCATCATTGATGACTGGTTCAAGCCCGTAGCCGACCTCGATGCGGTATTTGTGCTCGTCCGGCGCGACGAGCAACAGCACGCCACGATCGTCCTTCTTGCTGCCCACGCCAAGCTTCTTGTACAGATCGACGGCGTAGTACTCGATGGTTTGGCCATCCAGCGAGTGCACGGTAACGATGGCCATCTGCGCGCCGGTTTTCTGCTCGAGCTCGGTACACAACGCTTCGAGGTTGGCCTTGGACGCGGCGCTGAGTGTGCCAGCCAGATCGGTGACATAGCCGGACGGAACAATCTTCGAAATGTTCTCGGCCGAGCGAGCCGGACGTGCCAGCAAGGCGAAGCATGCGAAGAGCAGGACAGACGCGGCGAGGAATCGGGACAAAGGGATGCGCATGGGCGTTTAAAAGGGAGAACTACACCGCTCTAATGACTATAGGACGCGAACGAGCGAAGTGTAAAGGAGTCGGATGTGAACGGAGGTGAAAGGTCAGAGCATGATTGTGAAGTCGGATGGTAAAGGCACGAAGCCCGATGCGGGAATTAAGGCGAGGGATTGGGCAGCCTGTCCGTAGGGACAGGTAATAAAAAGGTACGAAAGGGCAGACGCGGCGTGGACTTAGTACCAAGAGTACTAATACTAGCAGCAGAGGCTGTGAGCGTCATGGAACTCTGCTTTGCGAAGACCCTGTATAACTGCCCGAATTGCGAAAGCCGCGCAATTCGGCGTTCAACCCGCGAGGGATTCGTGGAACGCGTATTTTTGCGCGCAACGCTGGTGTGGCCCTACCGCTGCGACGACTGCGATACGCGCTTCTGGGGTTTCCGACGCCAGGTTCCCGCAGCGGCGGACCAGCGCGACCTACAAGCCGCGTAAACTAAACAAATTAAACAACCTACGTATATGCTGGAACTCGTGTCCTTCATTCCTACCCCGGCTGACGCATGGTCCTTTTTCGGAAACGAAAATAGGCAGATGATCGCGCCGTGTCAAGGGTTGGGCAACTCCACTAGAAGTTGAACTTCGCCGTGACTTGCATTACGCGGCCTGGTACGGAGCTGACGACGTGGCCCCAGGTGGTGCCGATGTCGCTGATGTTGCCATCGACGGCCGCTGGCCCAAAGAACTGCGCATGATTAAAGACGTTGAAGGCCTCGAGGCGGAAGAGCAGAGACTTCGATTCGGAAAGCGGCAGAGTTTTGCCAAGGCTCATGTCGTAATTGTTGCTGCCGGGGCCGTGGAAAAATCTCCGGCTGGCCGTGCCGGGCGTGCCCTCCGCATTGGCGGAGAATAAGGCGGTGTTGAAGTAAAGCTGCTGATTCTTGCGAGGATCCCCACTGAGCTGCAGATTGCCGGGGGTGTAATCCGGTTGATCGATGCCGAAATTATTGATGCCGTTGGGTTCCGCGCCGAGCAGGGAATTGTCTCCCAAGCTGACCAGTGTTACCGGAAAGCCGGTACTAAATCGCGTGATGCCAGAGAGCGTCCAGCCTTGCGTGGCGCGGTTGGCGGGCAGGAACTTATCGAAGGGCAGCCGATACTCATAACTGACGACGAAGTTGTGGGTGAGATCGAACGCGGACAGGGCGCGGCTGAGCGAAGGGTTCAAGGGATTGACCTGTTCGCCGAGGTTGGAAGCGTTGTCGAGCGATTTGCTGTAGGTGTAACCGGCAAACACCTCGAGTGCTTTGCTGTTGTGCCGCAAACTCACCTGCAAAGCGTTGTAGTTGGAGTTGCCGATGGTGGACTGATAGGTGTTGCTGCCGAAGTTGGGGCCAAGCGGACCGCGCGTCCCGTTGATTATCTGGCCAGACGCGGAGGTGTAGACGTTATTTTCACCGAAAGGACCACAGGTGGCGGAGCCAGGAGCCACCTCGCTCTGCTGACTGAGACTCAGACACAACGCCGGGTCTCCAGGATTGGCTTCCTGCAGTACCAGCAAATGGTGCGCCTGCGTGCCGATGTAGCCGGCACTGACCACGGTATTTGCGCCCAGCTGGCGTTCCAGCGACAGCGTGTACTCCTCGGTGTAGGGAATGCGATTGGTGGTGGAATAGGCGGGGACGCCGGTGATGGGAAGATATTGCGACCAATCGATGCTCGAATTGGGGTCCGCGGCGGAAGCTTTCTGCGTGGCGAGAGTCACGGGAAACGGCTGCGGGTTGATCGCCCCATTGGACGCGGTGATAAATGGCGTGGCAAAAAGCGGCGGCGCCGGGCTCGAATAGGTAACGCCGAAAGGCGGGTTGGCCGCGAGGATGCCGATGGTAAGTGCCTCAATGGCCGTGTAATAGGCGCCGAAACCGGCGCGGATGCTGGTTTTACCCGGCTCCCCGAGAATTTTATGAAGAATGCCGTCTCCGCCGGCAGACGGCGACCAAGCGAGTCCAATGCGGGGCGAAAAATCGCGATTGCCGGGAGGCGCGAGCGTGCGGGACACTCCGGGATCGCCGGGAAACAAGAGCCCCTCCGGCGCGCCGGGAAACACGACGGACTGCCGGCCAGGAACGAACGTGGAGATACCGTTATACTTTTCGTACCAGGGCTCGATACGGTCCCAACGCACGCCGTAGTTCAGCGTGAGGCTGCGGCTGATGCGCCAACTATCCTGCGCGAAGAGTCCTAAATATTTATTCCGCCCATAAAACGGGTTCAATTGGCTTTGATTGTATTCGCTGGGTATGCCGATGAGAAAATCCGCGAAGTCCGAGCCGGTTTCGCTGCCGGTAAAGACGAAGTTGCCGTTGAATTGCGCTATGGGATCGGTATTGATCTGGTCGTAGTGAAACTCGGCGCCGAATTTCAGCGTGTGGTTGCGAATGATTTTGGAATAGTTGTCCAGCACCTGAAACGTGTTGTTGACCTGTTTCAACTCATTGGCGTTGGTGCCGATGGAAAAGGCGTTGAAGTCAATATTTTCCACGCCTTCACCCGCCGGGTTGAGGGGCACGATACCCTCCGTGCCGGTGCCGGTAACAAATCCCTGCGAAGCGAGACTCACGCCTTTGCCGCCGATCGGCTGCCCCAGGTCATTGTTGGCGCGCATAAAGCTGAAATGCAATTCGTTGACAGCCGTGGAACTTAACGTTTTTGTGTCTCCGAGGCTGAGCAATTGTGCGCGGCCGGTGTATAGCGCGTTAAAGCCCGGCACGCTGGCACCGCTTTGTGCCACGGGATAAGGATTGTTCAGGGAATACTGGTCGATGAAATAGTAGAGCGAGAGCGAGCCCCAGCGACTTTCATAGTCGATGCGCGCGGCGCCTTTGTCGTCGGTCAGAAGCTGGTTCTGTCCGGACGTGGAGAACGTGCTGGTGCCGGAATTGGGAGCGGGAATGTACTGCAGGAGATTTTCCGCGGGCGCGGACCATGCGCTTTGCGGGATGACCAGGCCAGGAAAGACACACTGCGCGGAGCTGGTGCAAGTTGTGGGATACGTCGCGCATTGCGGCGAGGAGGCTGCGCAACCTGGCTCGACCTCACCCTGAGTAAAGTAATAAGGCATGCCAGGGGAAACCCCGTACCCCAATTTTTGCGATAACTGATTCGCGAAATATGGCCCGCTGACAAGGTTAGGCGTAGTTCCCTGGACTGGGGCATTGCCATTGCAGGCTGAGACGCACGCGGCGGTGGAGAACGGGTTGTTATCGTTGCCAGCGTTTGCCAGATCCGAAAAGTTGCCAGTGCGGTCCCCCGCCGAGGGTACGGCGATATTTCCGGTGTCGACGCCCTGCTTCAAGCGCGTTCCCTGGTAATCCACGAAGAAGAACACTTTGCTCTTCACGATGGGCCCGCCGAACGTTCCGCCAAACTGGTTCTGCTGGAATATGCCGCGATCCGCGGAAAAGAAGTTCCTGGCGTCCAGGTCCGTATTGCGCAGAAACTCGAAGCCGTTGCCGTGCAATGCGTTGGTGCCGGACTTGGTGACCACGTTGATCTGCCCGCCGCTGTAGCCGCCATACTCGGCATTGCCACTGGCCGTCAGGATGCGGAATTCCGCGATGGAGTCGAGGTTGGGAATGATCGTCGTTCCCGAGTTGACGTCTTCTTCCGTGTCGCTGCCGTTCACGATGAAGGCGTTGGCAAATTCCCGCTGGCCGTTGATGGAGATGGTCCCGGGGTTGAGCTCGCCGGAGGGCGAGAGCGCGCTTACGCCCACGTCCTGCTGGGTTTCGGACGTCAGCGACGTGGCCGGTGCCACGCCAGGCTGCAGCGCCAATAGGTCCGTATAACTGCGCCCGTTCAGCGGGACGGCGGTCATCTTGCTTCCGCTGATCACCTCCCCGAGTTGCGTGTCCAGGGTTTCCGCATGTACCGCGGCGTCTTCCACGCGCACCTCGACGCTCTGTTCGCCCACTTCCAGCCGGGCATCAATCAGCACGGCGCTGTTTACGTCCAGCGCAATGTCCGTGCGGCGGTAGGTTTTGAATCCCGCGCGCTCGATGGCGATGTCGTAGCGGGCCACCGGTAAATCGGCGAAGACGTAGCTGCCGCGGTCGTCGGTGGTGCTGCTGCGCTGGACGCCGGTGGCGCGATTCGTCACCGTCACGCTGGCTTTGGCCACCGCCAGTCCGCTGGCATCCACTACATTTCCAGAGATGCTGCCGCCCGGGCCGGCTCCCGCCCACACCGCCGCGGGAACTGACGCACACCAGACCACCAGGATCGCGGCCAGCAGCTTTGCAGCCATCGGTATCGCGCTGGACATCCACCGTAAATATTGGGCAACCGCGGAGCGCCGCTGCATGGAAGAAGCTACTTCACCGCACATTGGAAACCGAACGTTCACAAAAAATTCTCCCCATCTCTCAAGTTTGCTGCCGGTCCTTCGATTCACTGCGACCGCGAAGCGACCACGACATCACGTCCCGCGTACATGCTCTTGCAAATCAGTTGCAAATAAATATACGACAAGTCTAGTCGTATATGTGGTCAGACTGATCCACGTCCCGATTCCTAAACCCGGGAGGTCAGCACAAGCAACGTAACACCAACAACCTGCGTCTCGGAAGCCTTGGTCCACAGCGTTGTTGCAACTGTCTTGCAGAAAGCAATATACGACAAGCGCGGTCCTATATCAAGCTCTCTACAGCGAACGGCGCGAATTTCTCCTTGAGCGGCCGGCTCCACGGGTTAAAAGGTGTTTTTGTGGCGCTTGGAATCCAAAAAAAACGGGGCAGTCCGCAATGACGGACTGCCCCGGAACAAAGCTGAACGATGAAGCTAGAAGGTCAACTTCAGCGCGAACTGCACGAGGCGCGGGTTGTTGACGGTGGAGTTGACGAAGCCGAAACCTGGGGCGTTGATGTCGTTAACGGGCTGCCCAAATTGTGCGTGGTTGAAAAGATTGAAAAACTCGGTGCGGAAATTCAAGCCCATGTTTTCCCAAGGCAGCTTGAATTGTTTGATGATGGAGAAGTCCGTGTTCACAAAATCCGGGCCGTACACTGGGACGCGGCTGGCATCGCCAAGCTCGTTCGGGGCGGACCGCGGGAAGCAAGCAGCGTTAATGTATTGGGTTTTGGTTTGGCCGGCGTATGGATTGCAGCCGGCAACCTGATCCGGACGGTCGAATTCGTTGCCGTTGCCGCCGGTATTGAATGACACGCCAGAATCGTTGCCGCTATCGATCAGCGGAACGGCAAAGCCGGAAGCGATCCGCTCGATCAAAGTGAGCTGCCAGCCGCCGAGAAGTGTATTGGTGAGATTGTTCCAACTGTTGCCAAACTGTTTGCCCTGACCGAAAGGCAAATCGTAGATCACACTGGCGGTGAAGTTGTTATGCAGGTCAATCTGCGAAGGAGCCCAATCCAGCTTCTGCCAATTGGGGAGTGGGAAGTACGGGGCGCTCAACTCGGAGCCAAGGCCATCGGAAAGGCCGTTGTCGTACGTATGGGAGTAGGTGTAGGCGACGAGGGCGTAGAGACCGTGCCTGGTGGACTTGGTCTCCGCCTTGATCTGCAGGGAGTTATAGCTGGTTCTGCCAAGATCCCCGAATTCCAAAATAGCATTGAAATTCGTAGGGGTGTAGGGGGATATGAATTGGCCGCCGCCGGGAGCGCAACCCAGGGTGTAACCTGGAATGTTACCGCAAGCGCTTGGTCCGTCGGTATCGATGGCATTGCCGGCAACCAGAATGTGCGAGCCGTGAGAACCGGCGTAGCCCACCGTGAGAACGACGTTGCCGGGCAACTGATGCTCGACGTTGGCGTTGTATTGGTACACACGCCCGTGCTTGAAGTCTCGCGGCTGGTAGTAATACGTTCCGCTGAAATTCGAGAGTGTGGGCGGGGCGCTAAATAGCTCGAAACCGTTGGAGATGCTTGTGGTAGTGCCGCCGGGTCCGCAAGCGGGGGTAACACCGAAGGGCGTAACGGCCGGGCAACCGCCGAACTGGAAGACATCGCCTTCGGCCAAAAATGGCGGATTCTGCCAGAGACCCTGTGCGCCCTGACTCCACGCGGAATCGTGATAGATCGAGCCGCCCGCCCGCAGGACGGTCTTGTCGCTGCCAAAAAGCTTATACGCGAGGCCGACACGCGGTTCGACGCCCGTCCAATCCATGTGGACACCGGCGGAGCCCCCGATGCCGTTTTGATTGGCGACGAGGAGCTCGCCTAAGGGGTTGGTGGAGAGCGGAGGAGGAATGTAGTCTGCCTGGCGACCGGCAGAATCCGTGATCGGAGTCGTCAGGTCGTACGCAAAACCGAGATTGAGGGTTAGATTTTTGGTGATGCGCCAATCATCCTGGACATAAGGACGAATGATCTTCCAGCGGCGCCCGGTGACCGGACCGTTAAAGGTCTGATCATGTTCCGAGATGCTGACGTAGCCGAGGCTCAGATCGGCGATCGGGTTTCCAGAATAAATGCCGAGAGGAATCCAGAAGCCATCCTGGAACGCTTCGGTACCGACGTTCATTTGGTTGGCGCGAAGATCGATTCCGACATGCAGATCGTGCTTGCCGCGAATCAAGTCCAGAGAATCGGCGAAGCTGAAAATGTTGGTGCCGCCTTGAAAAGGGGAGTACCCGCGATCACCGGCAGAAAAGTAGGGTGGGTTGATCAACGTGGAGACGAGGCCGCAGCTATAAGCGCCTTTTATGCAGGTGGCGCTGCCGACCGCGCCAGTACATCCGAGGTTGGCGCCCGGAATGCCAACGCCTACAAAGTTCGCGGAATCGCAACTGCCCGTGCCCTGGGAGGTGATGTAGTCGAAGATGCGATTGTAGCCGAAGCTGAATTGATTGACCGTCGTGGGCGAGAAGACGTGGGTTTCACCGATAGCCGCGTTGCGGGCGTGATTGATGATGCCCTGGTTACTGCCGAAGGCGTTCGCTTCGACGAGCGCGCCAGGCCCGCCGCCGCCCGGAACGTACGAGACCGCGTTATCGTAACTGAAGCGCGCGAAGGCATTGTCCGCACCGGAGAAATTATGGTCCAGGCGGATGTCAAACTTGGTTTCATTCAAGCTGCGCACCGGCTCGCTGATGAAATTTGCGCCAGGCAAGTCGGCATTCGGCAGCGGGAACAGATTAATCAAGCCCGCACCGATGGGATTGATCAGCGCGGCGGGAATTTTGGAGCAATTCGCTCCGGCGACCTGGCTGCCGTTGGGATTGACGGCGGTCGGCAGACCGGTGACAGCGTTGCATTGGAAATCGGGGTTTGCCGCACCGACCAAGTAGGGATTGGTGATGGCCTGCGTCGCTCCGCCGACTCCGGAACCGGCGATCGGATTGCCTGAAGTGTCGACACTAAAATCTGCGTAGGGCTGTGCTGCGCTGGTATGCCAGGCCGCGGCGGGCACCAAACCTTCGAAGGGGATGGCGTGCAGCTGGTCTTTTTGCTCGCCATCGACGAAGAAGAACGTCTTGTCCTTCTGGATAGGGCCGCCAACGGAGCCGCCGAACTGATTTAGGTTGAATTTTTCGGCCGTGGAGACGAAGAAACTTTTGGCATCGAGATCGGTGTTACGAAAAAATTCAAAGAGCGAACCATGGAAATCGTTGGAGCCGGACTTGGTGGTGACGAGGACAGTGGGTCCAGCGCGAGAGCCGTATTGCGCGGAGTAGCTGTAGGTCAAGACTTTGAATTCCTGAATATCGTCGATGGAAGAGAAGGTGCCGATGCCGCCGGCCGTGAGTTCATTGTTGTCCACGCCGTCGAGCAGCCAATCGGTGCTGTTCGGCCGCGAGCCGCCGACGGACAAAGAAAAAGAGCCGCGCGCGGCCACTTCGCTGCTGGCGGCGGAGGTGAAGAAGCTGTTGGGATTGGACTCGGCGACGGCGCCGGCCGTGAGCGTGGCGAGCTGCACGAAATCGCGCCCGTTCAACGGCAATTGCGTTACTTCCTGCCCGGTGATCACCTGGCCGAGCGTAGGATTGGTGGTTTCCACCGCGACGGCTTCGGCAGAGACTTCTATCGTGGAAGCCACCGTGGTGGGCGCGAGGGTGAAATCGACTTCGCGCGCTTCGTCCACCTGCAGCCGCAAGTCTTTCGAGACGGCGCTCTGAAAACCACTGAAGTCCACTTTCACGGTGTAGATGCCCACGGGCAGCAATGGCACGAGGTAGTGACCGCTATCGTCGGTTCGGCCTTCGCGCACGGAACCGGTGTTCTGCGACGTTACAGTGACGGCGGCGCCGGAAATGCTCGATCCGGATTTATCCAGCACGTTGCCGGAAAAGCTTCCGGTGGCCTGCGCGTGCATCGCCGGCGCCAGGGCCATGGCGAAAGCGCAAGCCAGCGCCAGCCACATCAGACGCTGCGGTAGAGCGGCGGCGAGTAGCCTGACAACGCCAGTACCTGTGCCTTGCTGTGTTCTGCGGTCCATCGTTAAATGCCCCTTTCGTCAACGCCGCTGTGCGCGGCGTTACTTACCCTGAATTCGTGAAACAAATAATTGCAAAAATTTTTCGGCCTGCACATCGATACAGACTTTGGCGTTTGGCGTTACCTTTTCCAGGCCTTCGATCACGTAGCGGTCACCTTCCGGAAAATGATGCAGCACGTTGCGTTCGATTTCGTCGCGGCGGTTGGCCACGGTTTCGCCGCGGGTAAATTCACCACGAGTTTCCACGTCCACGTGCATCAGCGGGGCGGTGACCAGCGTGGCGTCGATGGCTACGCCGACGGCCAGCGGATCGTACATGGGCGAGCCGGTATCGCCGTACTTTTCGGACAGCTCCACGAGGAATTTGGCCACGCCGTAAATGAAATCGTTGATCGGGCCATGCGTGTGGCCGAGCTGCTCGAGTTGCTTGCGGCCGAAAAGCGTTTTGTCGCCCACATCCAGGCCTACCATGGTGAGCGGCCAGCCGGCCTGAAAGACGATTTGCGCGGCTTCCGGGTCGTTGTAGATGTTGGCTTCCGCTGCGGCGTTCACGTTGCCGCCCTTGATGGAGCCGCCCATGATGATCACTTCTTTTACCAGGCCAGCGATGCCGGGATCCTTTTGCAGGGCCAGAGCGATATTGGTCAGCGGCCCTACGGGAACTAGGGTGATTTCGTGGGGATGCGCGCGGACCAGTTCGATGATCAGATCGGGTCCGAAGCGGGGGTCGGCTTTACACTTGCTGTGGGGTAGCTCGATGTTGGCAAGGCCATTTTTGCCGTGCCAGAATTCCGCGGTGATCAGCTTTTGAAACAGCGGATGCTGCGCGCCGCCGGCCACGGGAATATCGCAGCGATCCGCAAGCGAGACCATGCGCAGAGCGTTCTCCAGCCCTTGCGCGGCGGTGACGTTTCCGGGGACCACGGTGATGGCGCGAACCTCGAGCTCCGGAGAGGTCAGCGCCAGCATGATGGCCATGGCATCGTCGGTGCCGGGATCGGTGTCGATGATCACCTGGCGAACCGCGGCACGCGACTCAGCCGCGAACGAAAGACCAAAGACCGCGCAGAGTAGGACGCCCGCGAATAAGCGAACGCCCACGCCGGCTCGTTCCGCCGTGGATCGAGCGGGGAAGGCCGACGAAATACGCATTTGTTCTCCCCCTCGAGCGAGAGAGAAATTTAGAAGCAGTTTGTTACGCAGTGCTCACCCCTTTAAAAGTTGAGCACAGGTTAGTGTCCCGCGGAGAGAAGTGTCAAGACAAAAGTAGCCGCTAAAATTTCACTGTAAACGATTCAAAAAAGGAAGAAGAGACACAAAAGTTTTCCAAAATGGAATTGCCGGCGAGTGCGCTCCAAGAAAAGAGTTCAGTCCTGGCATGCGCCGTGAATGTTTAGCCGGTGCGCGCAAAAATGATCAGGCTCAAGCCGACCAGGAAGCAGATAAACATGGCGGCGATGAGCTTCGATGTACCAGATGGCGCGGTGCGAAACTCCCGCCAGATGAACACGCCCCAGAACGCTGCGACCATGGTGGCGCCTTGTCCCAAGCCGTAAGAGATCGCGAACCCCGCGCGGCCACTGGCGATGATGTTGAAGGACATACCAACGCCCCAAATGATGCCGCCGAGTATGCCCGTGAGGTGCGTGCCCAAGCTGCCGTGAAAATAGTCCGCGTACGTGACCGGCTGACCGCGGAACGGTTTTTTCATCACCAGGGAGTTCAGCAGGAAATTGCTGACAAAAATCCCCAAAGAGAAAATAAACACTGCGGCGTAGGGACCGACCTTGCCCGGCTCGGGGCGCGTGAAATCCGGAAACATGGCGGCCGCGACGAAGCGATAGAAAAAGCCCATTAGCAAGCCGCACGCGAAGGAGAGGAACAGTCCTTTGGTACTCACGCCAGCGGCGGTGCCCGGGATTTTGCGATAGGCCATGGCGTCGAGCACGATGGCCAGGACCACCAGCAGCACGCCACCGCACAGGAGCGGCACATTGCCCACGGGATGCTCGAGATAATTTCCCGCAACGCCCAGCACCAGCGCCAGGCCGATGCCCACGGGAAACGCCACCGCCATGCCGGCAATATCGATGGCCGCCACCAGCAAGATGTTCGCGGCATTAAAGATCGCTCCGCCGAGCAGCGCGGATAGAACGCTGGATCGCGAAGCTTGCTCAAGGTCCGCCAGAAACGGGCGGCCTTCGCTGCCGTGACTGCCCAAAGTAAGACCGAGGATGAGGCTCAGCAGCAGAACGCCGATGGCGTAGTCCCAGTAAAACAGCTCGAAGCGCCAGTCTTTTTTCGCCAGCTTCTGCGTATTGGCCCAAGAGCCCCAGCAGAACATGGTGATGATGGTGAAAATGACCGCTTGCGAATAGGTTTGCAGTAGAAACATCTGGCTCCCTTGTGCGCGACGCTCTCTCCGGGACTATCGTGAAATGCCGACCGCTTGCCGTTGCCAAGCAACATCAAATTCTTCCCGCGAGGGATAGGATGTTTGCGTGCCCACTCTGGTGGTGGACATTGCCGCGTAAAGATTCGCGCGCGAGAGCGCGACCTTTTCCGGCACGCCCTCGGCAAGAAACACGGCGAAGCTGCCGATGAAGGCGTCGCCCGCGCCGGTGGTATCCACGGGTTGCACCGCGAAGGGCGAGATCAGCTCCATTCCTTCACTGCTGGCCAGCAGCGCGCCGCGTTCCGCGAGGGTCAGCACCACGCGGCGGAAGCCTTGCTGCAGCAAAGCAGCGGCGCAGGCTTCGGCTTCGTCCAGCGACTTCGCGGAAACGCCGGAGATGGCTTCGGCTTCCGTTTCGTTAGGGATGAAATAGTCGGCGTCCTGCAGACGAGCAAGGTCCGCTTGTTGCGCGGGCGCCGGGTTAACGATGCAGCGGATGCTATGGGTTTTGGCGAAGCGTACCGCGTGATAGATGGTCTCAAGCGGGATTTCAAATTGCAGGATGATGGCATCGACGCTACGCAGGGTGGACGCGGCGGCATCGACATCGGCAGGCGAAAGCGTGTCATTCGCGCCCTTTACCACGATGATGCGATTCTGCCCGCTGGACTCGACAAAGATGGGCGCCACGCCGCTGGAAACGCCGTCGACGATTTGCACCAGACTGGTGTCGATCCCGCGCGAGCCAAAATTCTTTACCGTGGCCTCGCCGAAGAGATCGTTGCCCACTTTTGCCACCATCACCACCTCAGCGCCGCAGCAACGCGCCGCTACCGCCTGATTGGCGCCTTTCCCGCCGAATCCCAGATGGAAAGCTTTGCCGAAGATGGTCTCACCGGGACGCGGGAACGCGTCGGCAAAGGTGGTGAGGTCCACGTTGGCACTGCCGATCACCGCGATGCGCGGTCCGTTGGGCACGAGGCACTCCAAGGTTGCCGCGCGATGGGGCGCGAGTGACGCCGCTTTGCAAGGCCTGTGCCGGCAAAAGGCGCGCGCCCCTTCCGGGCAAACCGCGAGACTATATCATGTGTGCGAGGCGCGTGCGCTTCAACCGCGAGGAACTTCCTGCCAGAGGCTTTTCTGCAGCGCCAGGACGCGTGTGATTTCCGTTTCGATGGCTTTCGCGGTCACCGGTTTGGTGACGAATCCATCCATGCCGGCTTGCAGGCAGCGCTCGCGATCCTCCTCGAAGGCATTCGCGGTCATGGCCACAATGGGCAAATGTACGCCGGAAGAACGTTCGCCGGCGCGTATGCGTTCGGTGGCTTCCAGCCCGTCCATAATGGGCATCTGCATGTCCATCGCCACGAGGTCGAATTGCTGCTCGGACAGCAAACGCATGGCGATGGAACCATCGCTCGCGATGGTGACGTGGTGCCCCATTTTTTCCAGCAGGCGCGCGATCAAGCGTTGATTGATGAGGTTATCTTCCGCCAGCAGGATGCGCAGGGGTGCTTGCCGTTCCCGGAGGGGGGCAGCCGAAACCGCGGGGGTCGGGTAGGCGGCGCCATCCAGTGTGGCGGCGACCGCTTCTCGCAGCACGGCGCGGCGGTAAGGCTTAAGAATCGTGCGTACGACGCCGAATCGTTCGCACGACTCCCTGTCCGCCGGATCCAGCATCCTTGAGTGCGAGACGATGATGGGCAAGGATGCGCCGGCGCGGTTGCGCACGGCGGCCAGAATGCCACGGTCTGCGCCGGCCACGGCGAAATCCTTGTCCAGCAACAGCAGGGCGAACTCCGCTCCCGGCTCACACGGCTCCTCGAGCAGGCGCAAGGCTTGCTCCGGCTGCGAGACGATGACGGCGTTTAACTTCCAGCGCTTGAACAAGCGTGCCAGCAACGCGCGGCTCACGCCGTTGTCTTCCACCACCAGGATGCGCCGTTCGCCGAAGCTGGCGGTCAACGGCCGATGCGCAGCGCCTGCCCCAGGCTTGGCGCGCTTCATTTGCACGGTGAAGTGAAACGTGCTGCCGCGGCCTATCTCACTTTCCACCCAGATGCGGCCCCCCATCAGACGAACGATGCGTTCGCAAATGGAGAGCCCCAGTCCCGTGCCGCCGTACCGGCGGTTGATGGACATGTCGGCTTGCGCGAAGGGCTCGAAGATTTTTTTGCGCTTATCCTCGGGTATTCCGATGCCGGTGTCGGATATCGCAAAATGCAGCACCACCTCGCTCTGTCGGCCCGCAGCTTCTCTGGCTTCAATGGCCACCTGTCCCTGAGAGGTGAACTTCAAGGCATTGCCCGTAAGATTCATCAGCACTTGCCGCAAGCGGGTTGCGTCCCCCTGCACGAGTTCCGGAAGATCCTCGCTGATGTTCCAAACCAGTTCGATGCCCTCCTGCTGCGCCTTGAGTGCCAGCGGCAGCAAGGCCTCCTCGATGCAGTCTTCGATCGAGAATTCCGCCACTTCCAGTTCCAGTTTTCCCGCTTCAATTTTGGAAAGGTCCAGGATGTCGTTCAGCAACGTGAGCAAAGATTCGCCGGAGCTCTTCACCATGCTCAGGTAGTCGCGCTGCTCGGCGTCCAATTTGGTTTCCAGCGCCAACACCGTCATGCCCAGAATGCCGTTCATAGGCGTGCGGATTTCGTGGCTCATGTTGGCCAGGAACTCGCTTTTCGCACGGCTGGCCGCTTCGGCATCTTCTTTAGCCTGGCGCAGCGCGTCTTGCGCCTTCTTGCGCTCGGTGATATCCACGAAGGTGACCACGGCGCCGAGCATCTCGCCGTCACGAATGAGCGGATGGCACCACAACTCCGAGTCAAAACTTGTGCCGTCCGCGCGCCACAGCACCTCATCCGGGGAGTGGAAGATCTTCCGGTTTACCAGGGACTGCGTGATCATGCAGTCCTCCGTCGGGTAGTGCGATCCGTCGCGCCGCGTATGGTGCATCAACTCGTGCATGCTGCGGCCGAGAACCTCCTCTTGCGCCGAGAAACGCAGCAGTCGCAGCAGGGTCTGGTTGCAGAATGTGCATTTGCCGTCAAGGTCCAGTCCATATACGGCCTCCCCGGTGGACTCCAGCAGTAACCGCATGCGGCCTTCCTCGTCTGCTAGGCGCTGCTCATTCACGTCACGCTCGCTAATCAGCGATCCCAGAACTAAACCCGCCAGCGATACGAACAGCATCAGAAACTGCAGAATGATCAGTTCGCGCACCGTTCGTTGGTTCCAACGCAGCGCCACGATGATTCCCAGATCCAGGCTCAAAATGGCCACCGCCGCGCCATGCAAGCCTCGCCGAACGGCCACCCAAATTACCGGAAGAAAAACCACATAGAACATCTCGTTGCCGCTTGAAACTTTTCCGCCAATCGCCAGCCACAGCGCGCCCAGCATGCCCAGGCCGAACAGGCCCGTCTCGCTGACGCGTCGCCAGCCACGCAGTTCATGGCTCCCCACGGCGCGTTCCACGCGGTGTGCGTCTTTGCCATCCGCACCGTACCGCAGGAGTCGCCGCACTCCGGGCAAAAGGTAGATCAGGCAAAATGGCGTTACGCAAGACACCGCCACCGCGTCGCCTACCCACCAGCTAAGCGCGGCGGGCACGTATTCTGCGGCGGCCACCGCGTGGTCGGCTACGAACAGTCGCGTGTCGGTAAATGCCACCAGGCCCGCCGAGGAGATGGTTACGAACAACAGCCACATCACGTCGCGCATGGAGCGCAACTGCGGGTCTATTTTGACCACCCGGCGCAAAATGGTCGTTCCGGTTGCATAAAAACTGACCAGCACCAGCAGGGAGGGAAAGTACGAATATGATGCCACAGGGGTGTGATAGTTCAGCGACGCGGCCAGACACGCGGCAACGAACATGTAAATCATGGCGCCCGGTCCAAACGCAATGAGCACCGCGACGCCGAGCCCGGTGGGCGGATACCAGGCGCTGATGCTCGGCCAAATTTGAAAGTAAACCGTTGAACGGTCCAGCCAAACGTACACGAGCACGAAGCAACAGCCCGCGATAAACCGACGAACGCGTAATTTCCGCTCCACAGGGGCCACGAGAGTCTCCGCTGCACCGATGTCGCGCCCTGGAATTCCGGGCGTAGAGTCGATGCGACTTGCTTTGCGCCAGACGCTCGCAGGGAAGGTGCGGCGAGGATCGTACAAAAAATCTGCACGGCGTCGGCCATGCTTCGCCGAATCGCTGGCGAGATTCCTCACCATGACAAGTCGTAAGGACACAAAGAACGATTCTAGGAAGGGAATTCCAATTTAGCCGAATCGGCGGGCACGCAGGAGCCGCCGAAGAATTTGCGTGCTCAATGCGTCATCGGGAACACGGCTAGCGCACAGAAAAGAGACCGTCCTTTCACCTTTGACTGGGTGGGCAAGAACCGGCCTCCGCCAAGATGCACCTGCATCACAGGTCATTGCGAAAGCCACCATAAACGCTGTAAAGTGAGTGAATTACCTACCCGTGCGCCCGTAGCTCAGCTGGATAGAGCGTCTGCCTTCTAAGCAGAGGGTCGCGTGTTCGAGCCACGCCGGGCGCGCCATTTCCAGCTTCATTGCAGAAATTTCATCCGCTTCAGCAAATCCTGAAATCGCGCATCCCCGCGCAGCGCATCAAAGCGCGGCCAGACCTTCAGCAGCGCCAGCCACAAATCGCGCTCTTTATAACCTTGCTCGAGCCACCGCATGGCCTCGTCCTTGTCCCCCAGCCCCACATACACCTCCGCCACCCATCCCGGCCGCACATACGATTTTTGCTGCTTCAGCCGTGCCACGCACTCCGCCATGCGCCTCCGCGCCTCCGCAGGTTTGCCCGCCGCTGCGAACGCCGTGGCCACATCCAGCCCTTGCTGCAATTTCTGCTGCTCCAGCGCCGCAATCGCCAACTCGTATTTTCCCTGGGCCTCGTACACCAGCCCTTCGCCGTACAACCCCAGCGCATCGCTGGCGTTTAGCTCCAAAATCCGGTGAAACAGCGCCAGCGCTTCCTCATAATGCCGCGCCTGAAACTGCACACGTCCCGCGCGATACAAAACAATCGGCGACAGCGGATCCAGCTCCGCCGCCCGCAGCGCCAGCGGAATCGCCTCCTCCTGCTTGCCCATCACGGAAAGAAAGAACGCGTACTGATAAATCCCCGTCACATATCCGGGGTTCAAATCGACGGCCCGCTGAAATTCTCTTTGCGCCGCCGCCCAGTCCCAATCCTCCGCCAACGCATACGCCAGCGCCGTGTGCGGCTCCGCCAGCGAATCGTCCAGCGCAATCGCCCGCTCTGCCGCCGCCTTGGCTTTCGGCACGCCTTGCGCCGCATTCATGTTGCCGAAGCCCACCAGCTCCACGTAGGTGTCCGCCAGCCCCGCATACGCCAGTGGATCGTTCGGCGCAATCTGCGTGGCCCGCAAAAAATACTCCTGCGCTTTATTCAAGTCGTCGCGCGTGCGCCGGTTCCAGAAATACCGTCCCTTCAAATACAAATCCTGCGCCTCGGGATTCACCGCCGCGCGATTCGCTAGCGCCCGCTCTTCCGCCGGGCTCACCGTGGTCTTGATCTCGCGCGCGATCGTCCGCGCCAATTCGCGTTGCAAACTCAAAATATCTCCCAGGTCGCGGTCGTAATTCTCTGCCCACAGGTGCGTATCGTTCGCCGCGTAGATCAGCGTCGCCGTGATGCGCACGCGATGGCCAGAGCGCAACACCGCGCCTTCCACCACGCCGTCCACATGTAACTCCCGCGCCAGCTCCGGCAACGACTTCTTCGCGCCCTTATATCGCATCACCGAAGTCCGCGAGATCACTTTTAGCGCGCGAATCCGCGAAAGCTCGGTGATCAGCTCCTCGGTCATGCCATCCGCCAGATATTCCTCCGCCGGATCGCCCGAAAGATTCAGGAAGGGAAGCACCGCTATGGACGTCATGGCCTCCGGCGCCGTCACCGGCTTGGGACCGAAGAGTGCCTCGCGCTTCACCACCGCCAACCCAAGCAAAACCACCAACGCCGTCGCGGCCAACACCCACCAGATCCACCGTCGCCCGCCGGCATCCTGCGGCGCAGTCGTTACTGAAGACGTTCTGACCGATTCCGGGACGAGCGTCCCGCTCGCGTCCGATGTCGTCGCCGACTTTGCTTCTGTAGCCGGTGCAGCTTCCGTCGCCGCCATTTCTGCGTCCGCCACCCGCATCCGCACTGGCACGCCCAGCCGGTACCCCACCTTCGGCACCGTCAGCAATATCGTCGACTCTTCCTCGCCCAGCGCCTTGCGCAGCTTGGACACCGCTGTCGCCAGTGACCCATCCACCACCGTCGTCCCGGGCCATACCGCCTCGAGCAACTCGTCCTTGGTCACCACCTGCCCGGCGCGCAGCAGCAACTGGTGCAACACCTCGATGGGCTTTGGCTCCAGCTCTACTACCGACCCGCGCACGCGCAGCTCCCGCCGCAGTTCGTGAAATTCGCAATGCGCAAAGCTCCAGCAACGCGCATTCGCCCTGGACTTTTGCCCGGCTGAGCCCTCGAAGTTCATGCACTTGGCGTTTCTTGAGGATTCTTTAGACTTCCGTCAGGACTTCCCATGGCCATAGGTGAAGAATCGCTCGCGGTGGTTGCCATTTCACTAACGAAAGGCGGATGCCAAGAGTGCGGGGCGGACGAGGCAAACGTTGCCGCACTTCGCTCTTGGCAGCCGTAGCCTGAAACTCTTGCAAGCATGGACTTTAGCACCCGCAAGGGCGTCCAGCAACGGGAACCGCGTGCGACAACGCCAACGTTCGCCACGCATGGAGTTGCCACGTCGCACCTGCGCGAAAAACTTAAAATCTCGAGCCAAGGAGCATCGCCAATGAACCGCCAACGCATTAGCAGGCCCATCCGTCTGTCGCGATTCGCCGCCAATTTTTTCTCCGTGGCCATCTTCTCCCTGGCCCTCTTCTCGGGAGCTTGTGGGGGCGGGGCCGAAGGCAAATACCGCGATCCCAGCGGCACCATCAACGCCGAGTTCAAGGACGGTAAGGCGTACATCGCGCTCGGTGGCTACGCCGTCGATGGCACCTACACCATCGAGGGCGACAAGATCATCGCCAAAGGCGACTTCGGCCTGATGCTCCCGAGCCCCCTCGTTTTCACCATTAATAAGGATGGCTCCATCGACGGCCCGCGCAACACCATGATCCCCCGTCTCGAAAAAGTGAAGTAGCGCAAACAGGCCGCCTCCACTGTCGCTACAGGCCGCCGCCCGGCTTCCGCGCCGCCGCCTTTGTAGGGAGTCTCCCACCCGCCTCGCGGGATTGGGCTCCAAGTGAGCTGCCGGAGTCGAAGGTTTTACTACTCCGCGCAGCTGGGTACTCTTGCCAGAGTTTCGAGACCGTAATACCAGCCAGATGATTGAAATAGTTGAGGATTGCGGGAAAGACCAGATAGTTCTGTTAAATCTGAGGACGGCTTTTCCAAGCCGGCAAGCAGTTGCCCATGTTCCCCGAGAGTCTGCAGCACGCTAGTGGGCTGCTTGCCAACATTCGGATAGAAAGAGAGATTCAACAGAAGGTTATGTCTAAATACTGATTTATTTTCGGGAGTAATCTTACCTTCGGAGAATCCATCGTCGTGAACGGAGACATATACCCATTCGCTGTATCTTTTCCAACCGTCCCCGTCAAAATCGCTGACGCTGGCGCGCAATATCGCGCCAGCAGGCAGGTTTGTGGCACCGCGAAAGTCAACGCTTGAGGACTTGCATTCGTGTACGCTAGCCGCGATGTAGTACGTCGGGGCTGAAAGTTGTTTATGGGAGGCAGGGGCCGAACCATCTCCGACCCCCAGAATTGCGCCCGCCAGAACGATGCCCACCACGACGGTAATTTGTAGAATGCTCATCTGATCACCTCAATGCATGCAATTATCGACTTTTTGCGCAGCTTGCCCGGGCGTAAGACTGCAAGGCAACTCGCTAATCTATCAACTGTCCAAAGGGCCAGTTGCCTCTCTAGCAGTCCCGCACTCTGCCGCTCCTCATTGCCAAATAGGCCCCGCCATACTAACTTCAGGCTGGCAACGTCGCTGGCCTCGACGCACCAATGGCCGCCATCATCTACGAAGTTCTCGAATCCGCCACGCCCGCGCGCGCCGTGGCTGCCGCTCCCGCGCCCATGCGCATACCGGAGCTCGACGGCCTGCGTGGCGTAGCCATCGGCATGGTCGTCCTCTACCACGCCTTCCTCTTCCACGTCGTTCCCCGCCACGGCTCGCTGCTAGCGTACGCTCTGAAGCCGCTGAGCATCGGCTGGAGCGGCGTCGACCTCTTCTTCGTACTCTCGGGATTTCTCATCGGCGGCATCCTGCTTGACGCTCGCGACGCGCGCAATTATTTCAGCACGTTTTATATCCGCCGCTTCTTCCGTATCGTTCCCATCTACTACGCCACCCTGCTGGCGCTCTTGGCGCTGAGCATCGTCGCCCGCTACCACCCCGGCGTTCCCGCGGATTGGAGCATGGACGGCCTTCTTTCGCTCTACGTCTTTCCGTTCTTCGTGCACAACATCTGGATGGCCGCCTGCAACACCATGGGGCCCGGCATGCTCCCGGTGTTCTGGTCACTGGGCGTCGAGGAGCAGTTTTATCTGACGCTGCCGCTGGTGGTGCGCTTCTGCACGCGCCGCCGCCTCGCCACCATCGCCGTCGAAGCCATTCTGCTCGCCCCCATTCTGCGCCTCGCGCTCTACTCTTTTTGGCCGAATCATCCGCTCGCCTGGTTCGTGCTCATGCCCTGCCGCGCGGACTCCTTATTTTTCGGCGTGCTGGCCGCGATAGTACTGCGCAATGTTGCGTGCAAAGCGTGGCTCGCCGCGCACCGTGGTCTACTGCGCGCGCTGCTCGTGGCCTTCGCGCTGGGCTTGCCCTTCGTCACACAAACCAACATGCTCGCCAACGGTCTGTTCATGGTTTCGCTGATGCTTTCCTGGCTCGCCGTCTTCTACTGTCTCGTCCTCGTCTACGCCATGACCTTTCCCGATTCCTTGCCCGCTCGTTGCTTGCGCTGGCCTTGGCTGCGCTGGCTCGGCACCATCGCCTACGGCATGTACCTGCTGCATATCATGGTGCTGTCCATGGTCGTCGATTATCTGGGTGCCGCTTTGCACCTGCATTCGCCGCTGGCGCAATTGCTCGCCGCATCCTTGGCCATCGCCGTCACCTGGGCGCTCTCCAGCGTTTCCTGGCTGTACTTTGAAAAGCCGCTAGTCGCCCGCGGCCACCGTCTGATTTACGAAAGCAAGTCTTCCGTGGCGCCTGCGGAGTATTCCGCAGTTCCCGCCGTCAATTCCTGACGCGAATTCCGCTGCCGCCGAGAATCTCTAAGATCGCATTTCTCGCTTGCGTTTCATCCGTGCTAATTTGGGACCGGAGCCACCCGCAAGATCAATTTTTTCCGTATGAATCCACTGCAAACTTTGGGTCTGGCGCTGGGCGCGGGCTTTTCTTCCGGCCTGAACATTTATGCCACGGTGGCCACGTTCGGCCTTCTGCAGCGCTTCGGCGTAATCCAGTTGCCCGGCGAACTGCGCGTCCTCGCGCATCCGCTGGTGCTAGGTATCGCTTGTTTTCTATACGTCGTCGAATTTCTCGCCGACAAAGTTCCTTATCTCGACACGCTCTGGGACGCCATTCACACGTTTATCCGGCCGCCGGCCGCTGCGGTCCTGGCGTTTGCGGCAACCAGTTCCGCGGCCCCAGAATGGCGCTGGGGCGCCGCGCTCCTGGCCGGCGGCGTGGCCCTCGCCTCGCACGGCGCAAAAGCCAGCGCCCGCGCCGCGGCCAACGTCAGCCCCGAACCCTTTAGCAATTGGGTTTTAAGTCTTGGCGAAGATATCCTGGCGGTCGGTCTAAGCTGGGCCGCGACAGTTCATCCGCTGACCGCGATCGTGGTGGTCGTCGTGCTGCTCGTCTTCAGCGCCTTCGTTCTCTACCACCTTTTCCGCTTTGCCCGCGGCGCTTTGGAAAAAGTCCTCGATTCCTGATGTAGCGGCGGGTCTTTAGACCCGTGCCTTTGACTTTCGTTTTCGCGACGTCGAATCTCGCGCGACCGCGCGTCACTTCACGTACGTCGCCAGCCAATCCAAAAACGTCTTGTACCAGAACTGCGCGTTCTGCGGCTTCAAAATCCAGTGCCCCTCGTCTGGAAACACCACCAGCTTCGACGGTACGCCTTGTCGCTGCAGCGCGCTAAAAAATTCCAGCGACTGCGTATACGGCACGCGAAAATCGTTCTCGCCCGCAATCACCAGCGTCGGCGTCTTGAATTTCCCGAGTTCTCCCGCATACGTTACCGGCGACCACTTCTTATACGCTTCCGGATTTCCCCACGGCGTCCCCGGCGTATCGTGCTCGTTGAACCACAACTCTTCTGTCGCGTACATCGACGTTAAATCGTAAACGCCCGCGTGGCTGATAATCGCTTTAAAGCGTCCGGTATGCGTATCGATCCAGTCCGCCATGTATCCGCCATACGACCCGCCCGCCGCCGCCATGCGCGTGCCATCCGCAAACGGATATTTCTTCAGCGTATAATCCACGCCGGTCATCACATCGCTGTACGCTTTGCCGCCCCAATCGCCCGCAATCTCATCGGTGAACTTCTGCCCGTAACCCGTCGAGCCGCGCCGGTTGATCATCAGGCATACATATCCCGCGCCCGCAAATACCTCCGGGTTCCAGCGGTAGCCCCACGCGTTGGACCACATCGTCTCCGGCCCGCCGTGCAGCACCACCAGCAGCGGATACTTCTTCGTTGCGTCAAACGACGGTGGCCGCACCAGCATGGCGCCGATCTTGGCGCCGTCCGCACCGGCAAAGGAAAACGTCTCCGTCGCGCTCAAATCCAATTGCGCGAGCGCCGCGTCATTGTGGTGCGAGAGTTGCCGTACGCTCGTGCCGTCCGCGTTCGCGGCAAACACCTCGGCTGGCATGGTAAGACTCGTACGTTCAAAGGCCAGCGTCTTGCCGTCAGCGCTCAGCGAAATGCTCGTGTTGAAAGTTCCGGCCACCAGCTTCTTCGGCTCCGCGCCGGGCGTCGCGCGCATCACATACACCGGCTGCAGCGTCTCGTCTTCCGCCGTGAAGTAAATGTTCTTGCTGTCCGCCGACCACACCAGATTCGCGGCGCTGCGATCGAAATTATCCGTCAGGCTCTGAATCTTTCCGGATTGCCTATCGTAGAGCATCACGCGCCAGCGATCCGATTCGTACCCCGGCGTGATTTGTGCGTGATACGCGATGTATTTGCCATCCGGCGAATACACCGGATTGCCATCAAAGCCCAGATTGCTGGTGATCTTCTTCGCTTCACCACCGGCCACCGGCACCAGAAACAGGTCGCCGTTCGTGCTGGTCGCTTCCATCTTGTCGGTCACCGCCGTAAAGCAAATCTCCGCGCTATCCGGCGAAAAGTTTATATCTTCGGGGCCGCCGCGCTCATCGGGGGGTGTGTTGTAGTCCGCGCCGGGAATTAAATCGCGCGGCGCTCCGCTGCCGTCCACCGCCA
>Ga0181531_10000362_pt1 | contig 31324 bp, 26 predicted proteins | sample PEATcosm2014_Bin_38_FD_119743 | JGI IMG/M metagenome (GOLD analysis project Ga0181531, IMG submission 119743) | Peatland microbial communities from MTU Mesocosm Facility, Houghton, MI, USA - PEATcosm2014_Bin11_10_metaG | ecosystem: Environmental > Terrestrial > Soil > Wetlands > Peat | place...
TCTTCTTCGTCACCCTCAACCACTTCGACATCGAAGTGGACTACAACCTGGTCCCCGACCTCCTGCTCGGCTACGGCCCGGTCGCCACCGACGCCGACTACCCCCCCGACCACCCGATCTGGCGAGACCCCCTCATCCCCCGCGCCGCCTACCCGCCCTAAGTCGGGCCCGCCCTGAACCGCGCAGGCAAAAGCGCCGGTCTGGCGCGCCAACCCCAACCCTCCAACGCGCCATGATCGGTCACCGGTCGCCGGCCATCCCGCTTCATGCTAACGGCTGCGCATCTTACGGCGCGGGGGATCCGGCATTGTCGACCATCAATCGCGGCCTGGGACGCACAACCCGCCGCCGCCTCCTGCAGGGCGCGGCCGCCCTGGGCACCACCCTGGTCGCCGCCCCGTCCCGCGCCGGCGAAACGGTACAGCTGAACCTGCCGGGCGGCCCGGGCACCAGGCCGCTCACCACCGCTTTCCCGCAAAAGGGCCGGATGGTCCTGCAGCGCACGCGCCCACCGCTGCTCGAAACGCCGTTCGCCGTTTTCGACCAAGGCATCTTCACCCCCAACGAACAATTCTTCGTGCGTTGGCATTGGGCCGTCATTCCCGAAACCATCGATGTCGCCACTTTCCGATTGAAGGTGCGCGGCCACGTCGCCCGCCCGCTCGCATTTTCGTTGCCGGACCTGCTGCGCCTGCCCCGGGTCGAACTGGCCGCGGTCAACCAATGTTCCGGCAACTCGCGCGGCCTGTTCCAGCCGCGCGTCCCCGGCGGCCAATGGGAAAACGGCGCCATGGGCAACGCCCAATGGACCGGCGTGCGGCTGCGCGACGTGCTCGACCGCGCCGGCGTCAAGCCAGGTGCCGTTGCGGTCCGGTTCGACGGTCTCGATGAGCCGGTCGTCGACGGCGCCCCCGATTTCACAAAATCGCTCGACATCGACCACGCACGCGACGGCGAGGTCATGATCGCCTACCAGATGAACGGCGCGCCGCTGCCGCTGCTCAACGGCTTTCCGCTCAGACTGGTAGTACCCGGCTGGTATTCGACCTACTGGGTCAAGATGCTGAGCGACATCGAGGTGCTCGATGCGCCGGACCAAACCTACTGGATGAAGACGGCCTACCGTATCCCCGACACGCCCCATGCCAGTGTCAAACCCGGCCAAACCGGTTTCAATACGGTCCCGATCAATCGCATGGTACCTCGCTCGTTCTTCACAAACGTAACGAATTCAACGAAAGTAAAGCCCAGCGCGCCAATTCCGTTACGTGGCATCGCGTTCGGCGGCGATTGCGGTGTCGCCGCGGTCGACATATCCGCGGACGGCGGCCGCCAGTGGCAGCCCGCCGCCCTCGGCCGCGACGAAGGAAAATACAGTTTTCGTCGTTGGACAGCGCACATCTCCGCCCCGCCGCCGACCGGAATCACACTTCTGATCCGTTGCACCAACACCAACGCAGTCGCGCAGCCCATGCAACCAAATTGGAACGGCGGCGGCTTCATGCGCAACGTCATCGAGTCCGTGCACCTCGCCGTCGCCTAGCATTTCATCGCGGAGCTTCGATCATGCCAGTTCCCTATCACGCCGTGGCCTGCATCGCATTTTCCCTCGCGATCATATCGGCCGCACGGGCGCAGCCGGCTGCCGTCCCACCAAAATTCATCACCTTGAAATCCGTCAGCGTCACTATACCTTTTGGCAGCACAACGTTCACCGGCGGCAAGCAGGCCGACGCCATCAACAATAATTGCCTGACCTGCCACTCGGCGGAAATGGTCCTCAACCAGCCCACGATGACCCGCGCCCAATGGCAAGCGGAGGTCACCAAAATGCGCACCGTCTACAAGGCCCCCATCGCCGACCAGGACGTCCCCGCGATCGTCGACTATCTCTCCGCGAGCCCGGGGCCAAGGTAGGGAACCCCCACCTGCCGCGGCTTCACCGCGTTGGCATGAATAAAATCCGCGACCGTGCGCAGCACCGGCGCCCGCCAGCGGAACAATGGCGCGAGCGCCGTAATGAGCCCGATATGGCCAATCCCAGAAAAACTCACGGTTTCCACCTTACCACCCAGCTCCCGCATGCGCGCCGCGAGGGCCGCACTGTTGCGCGGCCGCACATCATGGTCATCCGTGCCCGTCAGCAGCAGCAATTTCGGCGCATCGCGCCGAGCAAAGGTAATCGGCTGCATCGCGGGGCCGGGCGCGGGAAACACCGGCACCACTTTCTTGTCGGTAATCGGCAAAAAATCGTACGGACCGGCCAATCCGATCACACCAGCCAAGATATCGGGCGAGCTGCCCGCCGCCCGCAAATACACCGGGTTCAACCCCAGCATCACCGCATTATAAGCACCCGCGGAATGACCCATGAGAAACAGTCCGCCGCCGCCGCCCAGCTCGTTTTGGTGCACCGCGACCCAGGCCACCGCGTCGGCGCAATCGGCCATAAAATCCGGAAACGTAACGGTTGGATAAAGCCGGTAGTCCGGCACCGCCACCACGGCCCCCGTGCGCGCCAGGCTCGCCGCCGCGAACAGGTACATCCCGCGGCTCCCCATGCGCCAAGAGCCGCCATAAAAAAACACCACGACCGGCAATCCGCGAGCGTCACGCGGCCGATAGACATCCATCCGCTGATCCGGCCGCGGTCCGAACGCCACATCGCGTGTCACCGTCAGTCCCGTGGTCGGCACTGTCGCATTCAGCAAATCCACCGGCGCACACCGCGCCAAGCTCAGCACGGCCATCAAGATTGCCGACCGCGCAATGAATCGGGGTCTGGGGCCTCCGGCCCCAGCGGGGTCCAGGGGCAGAGCCCCTGGCCTTCCTCTTGCCTGCCTTGCCTTCATGCCCGAAACCCCCGCCCCATGCCCCACAGTCACATAATAGGCGGCGGCCTGGCCGGCCTATCCGCGGCGCTCGCGCTGGCGGAGGCCGGCCACGCCGTCACGCTCTACGAATCGAGCCCCTATTGCGGCGGCCGCTGCCGCTCCTACCACGACCAGACGCTCGGCTGCCGCATCGACAACGGCAATCACCTGCTGCTCTCCGGCAACCAAGCGACCATGGAATATCTCGGCAAACTCGGCACACGGCACACGCTCGGCGGCCCCGCCACCCCGATTTTCCCGTTTGCCGACCTCGCCCGCGGCGCGCGGTGGACACTGCGTCCGAGCCCAGGCCGCATCCCATTCTGGCTGCTGCAAAAATCCCGCCGCGTGCCGGGCACCAACCCGCTGGACTATCTCCCGCTGCTGAAACTCGCCCAGGCGCGCCCCTCCGATACCGTCGCCGACTGCCTGCTGGACAATCTGCTGTTCCGCCGTTTCGCGGCACCTTTATGCACCGCGGCGCTGAACACCCACCCGATCAAGGCCAGCGCCCGCCTGCTCGGCGCGGTCGTCGACGAAACCCTGGCCCGCGGCGGCGCCGCCTGCGTGCCGCTGTTTCCCCGCCAAGGACTTTCCGAAAGTTTTGTCGATCCGGCGGTCGCTTCCCTGCGGGCGGCCGGCGCCACGGTGCGCACCGGGTCGCCGATCACCGCCCTGCCGCGCGACGCCGGCCGCATCACCGCCCTGACCGGCCCCGACGGCACGATCCCGCTCGGCCCCTCGGACGGCGTGGTGCTCGCCGTCCCCCCCTGGATCGCGGCCGGACTGCTGCCCGAACTGACGGTGCCGGACGAGTTCCAATCGATCGTGAACCTGCATTTTTGTGCCGACGCCGACCCCGGCGAGGCCGGCTTCTGGGGCTTGGTCAACGCCACGGCCGAATGGGTTTTCGTCAAGCCCGGCATTGTCTCGGTGACCATCAGCGCGGCCAACCGCCTGGTCGAGCGCGGCGCCGAGGATTTGGCGGCGACCGTCTGGCCGGAGGTCGCGCAGCTATTGAACCTGCCCGCGCCGCTACCCAACTATCGTGTCGTCAAGGAAAAGCGTGCCACCTTCGCGGCCACGCCGGCGCAAAATTTGCGCCGCCCTGGCGCCGTCACCGCATGGCGCAACCTCGCCCTCGCCGGCGACTGGACCGCGACCGCATTGCCCGCCACGATCGAAGGCGCCATCAGGTCCGGCCAGACCGCCGCCCGTGTGGCAGCAGCCGCGACCCAGTCCCGCCTTTGACGCCCCCACCGCGAGACCGCATGAACACCGACACGATTGACCGCCCCGCCGACCTCGATTATTGCATCGAGCGCGCCGCCGCCGCGCTGGCCGGCCGCCAGGCGCCGGACGGTCATTGGCGTTTCGAACTGGAAGCCGACGCGACCATCCCGGCCGAGTACATCCTGCTCGAGCATTTTCTGGATCGTATCGACCCGGCGCTGCAGGCGCGCATGGCGGTCTATTTGCGCGAGATCCAGGGCGCGCATGGCGGCTGGCCGCTGTTCCACGGCGGCGCGTTCGATCTTTCCGCTTCCGTCAAAGCCTATTTCGCGCTAAAAATGGTCGGCGACGATACCGATGCGCCGCATATGGCGCGGGCGCGCGCCGCCATACTGGCCCACGGCGGCGCCGAGCGCAGCAACGTGTTCACGCGCATTCAGCTTGCCTTGTACGGCGAGGTGCCGTGGCACGCGGTGCCCAGCATGCCGGTGGAAATTACGCTGCTGCCGCAATGGTTCTTCTTCCATCTGTCGAAAATCAGCTACTGGAGCCGCACGGTGATCGTGCCGCTGCTGGTGTTGATCGCCAAACGGCCGCGCGCCCGCAATCCGCGCGGCGTCCACGTTGCCGAGCTGTTTAGCCGCGATGCCGGAACGATCCGCGATTTCATTCGTGGCCCATACCGCTCGCACTGGGGCCGCGCCTTCAAGGCGCTCGATGTGGTTCTGAAACGCCTCGAGCCCCTGTTCCCCGGGCCCCTGCGCCGCCGCGCCATCGATCGCGCCGTCGATTTCGTCACCGAACGGCTGAACGGCGAGGATGGCCTCGGCGCGATCTACCCCGCCATGGCCAACAGCGTCATGATGTTCGACGTGCTGGGATATCCGCCCGCCCATCCGCACGCCGCGGCCGCATGGCAATCGGTGCGCAACCTGATCGTGGACGACGGCACGCGCGCTTATTGCCAGCCCTGCGTCTCGCCGGTGTGGGACACCGCGCTCGCCGGGCACGCCATGGCCGAGGCCGTTTACGGCAGCAGAATTTCCACCGGCGCCGTGCCGGCCGCCTGCGCCTGGCTCGGCCAGCGCCAGATCCTCGACGTCAAGGGCGACTGGTCCGTGCGCCGCCCCGATCTCGCCCCCGGCGGCTGGGCCTTCCAATACAACAACGCGCACTATCCGGACGTCGACGATACCGCCGTAGTCGGAATGTTATTACACCGCGACGGAAATCCCGCCTTCAACAATGCCATCGCGCGCGCGAAAGAATGGATCGTCGGCATGCAAAGCAGCGACGGCGGCTGGGGCGCATTCGAACCGGAAAATACCCACTTCCACCTGAACCATATCCCGTTCGCCGACCACGGCGCCCTGCTCGATCCGCCCACCGCGGACGTCACCGCCCGCTGCGTCAGTTTCCTGGCCCAAATCGGCATGCAGCCCACCGAACCGGAGATGCAAAAAGCGCTCGCCTACCTGCGGCGCGAACAGGAAAAATGCGGCGCGTGGTTCGGCCGCTGGGGCACCAACTACATCTATGGCACCTGGTCCGTGCTGTGCGCGCTCAATGCCGCCGGCATCGCCCCCAACGATCCCGCGGTAACCCGCGCCTGCGACTGGCTGATCAGCGTGCAGCGAAACGACGGCGGCTGGGGCGAGGACGCGGAAACCTACGCCAACGCCACCCCTGGCACCTTCCACGAAAGCACACCCTCGCAAACCGCCTGGGCCGTGCTCGGCCTGATCAGCGCCGGCCGCGCCGACCACCCGAGCGTCGCCCGCGGCATCGAATGGTTGCGGTCCGCGCAAGACAATCAGGGCGAGTGGCAGGAACAGCCCTACACGGCGGTCGGATTTCCGCGCGTGTTCTATTTGCGCTATCATGGCTACAAACAGTTTTTCCCGCTGCTGGCGCTGTCGCGGTTTCGGAACCTGAAGCGGGCCAACGATAAGCGAGTTATATTTGGAATGTAAGGATAAGGAAGGCCAGGGCTCTGCCCTGGACCCGCTGGGGCCGTAGGCCCCAGACCCCATTTTATGGTTCTCATGCTGACATGACTCCGACCAAATTAACGGGGTCTGGGGACCTGTCCCCAGCGGGGGTCCAGGGGGCGGAGCCCCTTGGCCTTCTTCTTGGAATCGTAACTGGCCTCACCGCCGAAGCGCGCCTCGCCGGCCCCCTCGGCCAAGCCCGCGCCGGCGGCGGCACACCAAGCGGCGCCACCCAGGCCGCCGAATATCTTGTTTCGAACGGCGCCACTTCCTTGATTAGTTTCGGCGTCGCCGGCGGGTTAAACCCAGCCCTCGCACCAGGCACGATCGTTATTCCAGCCCGCATCCTCACCGCGACCCGCACCTATACGACCGATCCGGCACTGACCGCGCGACTTGGCGGCCCGCGCCACCTACTATACGCTGGCACCGAAATAATCGCGACGTGCGCAGAAAAGCTCCAGCTCCACGCGGTAACCGGCGCCGATGCCATCGACCTGGAAAGTGCCGCGGTCGCCGCCGTCGCGGCCAAACACGCCCTGCCCTTCGCCGCCATTCGCGCCATCCTCGATCCCGCCTCGGAATCTCTGCCGCAAGCCGCGCTCGCCTCCCTCAACGCCGCCGGCGCCATTGCCATCGGCCGAGTTCTTGCCTCGCTCTTGCGCTATCCCGGCCAACTGCCAAGCCTCATAGGCTTGGCACGTCACGCCGCCATCGCCCACGCCGCCCTGCGACGGCACGTCATCTCGCTCGGTCAAATCAAGTCCGAATAAGCCGCCAGCCGCACATCCGCGGGCACCCTTGTTTGCAGCAGCGCGGAAAATTCCGCTTCGTGCTCATAGGTCGGCATATGGCGGCGCAAGATCGCATCCTCACCCGTTGCCGGATGAAAATAGAGCTCCGTGACCCCGGGCGGCAGCCGTTCCACCAAGGACTGCACCAGCGCCGGCGTCATATGCCCGCTGGCACCGAGGCCGAACATGGCGTCGTTGGTCACCATCCCGGCCCGCAGCGCCTGCCGCCGCAGCACATGGCTCCATGCATACAACGCGCGGTCGCCAAAACCGCGCGCCACGCCTGCCACCTTCGGTTCCGCGGGGATCCGCACCGCGCGCAAGCCATATTCCCGGCCGATTTCCAGCAGCAAGCGCCCAACGTAAGGATGCAGATGCATATGCCGGTGCGCATTGGCGTGATCGAGCTTCAGCCCGGTCGCGCGAAACGCCTCGAATTGGGCGCGGATCTCCGCCGCAAGCTCGCGGCGCACGCGCCGATGAAATGCGTAACGAAACCCCATCGCCACCTGATCAGCCGGAAATTCGCCTGCGGCGCCAACCAAATGGGGAATTTCCGTCCACTTCAGTACCGACGGCCCCTGCACCACGACCAGGTGAAGCCCGACGCGTAGCCTGTCCCCAAGCGCCCGCGCCCGCGCCACGGCATCCGCGGCAGCCGGCGCGGCTACCATCAGGCTCGCACATCGGAGAATCCCGTCCCGCGCGGCCCGCTCGACCGCCAAATTGACCAGCGGTGAAAGGCCGAAATCGTCGGCGACGGTGATCAGGGTTTTTTGGGTTTGCATTCAGGTGAGATCAATGGTATCGTGCTGGCATGTCTGCTATCACCATCCGCAACCTGCCCGAGAGCGTTCACGCCGGCCTCCGTGGCCTGGCCGCCGCGCGCGGCCAGTCCGTGGAGGCGTTTGTACGTAACACGCTGGCCGAGGCGGTCCAGTCCACAGCCGCGGAAGGAAAGTCAACCAAGGTGACCGGTATGTCGGAGGCGGGTTTCCCCTGGAATGCGCCAAAAACCGCGCCGCCCGAATTGTGGGGTGCGTTGAAGGGCAGCGTTCACATCCCGCCGGGCACCGACCTCACAGCGCCGCTGGATGAGGTGTGGGAGGCCGCGACCTGAGCGGCACACGGCCGATCCTTCTGGATACCTGTGCCGCCATCTGGCTCATGAACGGCGACCCGTTGTCGGTCCCCAGCCGTGAGGCGGTGGGCGCCGCGCAGGCGGCCGGCGCGGTGCACGTCTCGCCGATCACGGCTTGGGAAATCGCAATGCTGGCGGCGCGTGGGCGGCTGGTTTTGACGCGATCGCCGACCGCCTGGTTCACGGCGCTGCTATCCCTGCCAAGCGTGGCCTTGGCCCCGATGCCGCCGGACGTACTGATGGCCTCGGCCACGCTGCCCGGCACGCCACCGCGCGACCCGGCCGACCGCATCATCGCCGCCACCGCCCGTGCCTACGGGCACGCCATCGTGACCCGCGACAGCATCTTGATAGCGTACGGCGCGGCACGCCACATCGACGTGATAGCATGTTGATCGCGAAGGAACGCCAGGGTAGCGCCTCTGGCCTTGCTTCCCTGCACCCCACCCCTGCCGTTGCACGTCGCGGGCCGCGACCCTAGCTTCCGCGGCATGAGTTCTCTCCGGATCGCGCTCGCGCAGTTCAACCCGCACGAGGGGCAGATCGATCGCAATCTGAGCAAGATCCGTCAGTTGCGGGCGCAGGCGGCGGCCGAGGGGGCCGATCTGCTGGTCACGCCGGAGTTCTCGATCGCCGGCTATCCGCCGGAGGACCTGGTGCGCCGCGCGGCATTCGTCGATCGCTGCGAGGCGGCGCTGGCCGCGTTGGCGCACGACACCACGGATGCGGGCCCGGGCCTGATCGTCGGCGGCCCGTGGCGCGAGCGGGGCCACATTTACAACGCGGCGTTCGTTATGGATGGCGGCGCGATCACCGCGCGGCGGGCCAAGCACGAGCTGCCGAATTATGGCGTGTTCGATGACAAGCGGGTGTTCGATCCTGGCCCGGAGCCGGGCCCGGTGGTGTTCCGCGGCACCCGGATCGGGCTGATGATCTGCGAGGATTGGTGGTTTCCGCGGGTTTCCGAAACGCTCGTGGAAACCGGTGCCGAAGTGCTGCTGTCGATCAATGGCAGCCCGTTCGAGAGCCAGAAGGTCGAGCAACGCATTCAGCTTGCGTTGCTGCGCGTGGTGGAAACCGGGCTGCCGTTCGTGTTCCTGGCACAGGTCGGCGGCCAGGACGAGCTGGTGTTCGACGGCGCCAGTTTCGTGCTGAATGCGGACCGTTCTCTCGCGGCGCTGCTGCCGAGTTTTACGCCAGGTTTTCTGGTGACCGATTGGCACCGGCGCGACGGTGCGCTGGTGTGCGCACCGCATGCGCTGCCCGCGGAGGCCGATCCGCTCGAGGATATTTACCGCGCGCTGATGCTGGGCCTGCGCGACTATGTCGAGAAAAACCGTTTTCCGGGTGTCATCCTGGGGCTTTCCGGCGGCATCGACAGCGCGCTTTCCGCCGCCATCGCCGCTGATGCGCTGGGCCCCGAGCGCGTGCGCGCGGTGATGCTGCCGAGCCCCTACACGAGCCGGGACAGCCTCGAAGACGCGGCTGCCTGCGCGCGGCTGTTGGGAATCGAATACGATACGGTGCCGATCACGCCGGCGATGGGCGCGTTCGATGCGGCGCTGGCGCCGCTGTTCGCCGGCAGGCAGACGGATATTACCGAGGAGAATATCCAGGCGCGGATCCGCGGCCTGATCCTGATGGCGCTGTCGAACAAATTCGGCCACATGGTGCTGACGACCGGCAACAAGAGCGAAATGTCGGTCGGTTATGCGACGTTGTACGGCGACATGTGCGGCGGCTATTCGGTGCTGAAGGACGTCTATAAGACGCAGGTGTTCGCGCTCAGCGGGTGGCGCAACGCACATCGGCCGGGCGAGGCGTTGGGGCCGGACGGTGCCGTGATGCCGGAGCGCGTGATTACAAAACTGCCGAGTGCCGAACTGAAACACGACCAGACCGATCAGGACACGCTGCCGCCCTACGAGGTGCTGGACGTGATTCTGGCCGGGCTGATCGAGGGCGAGCAGTCGGTGGACGATCTGGTGGGCGCGGGATTCGATCGCGCCACCGTGGTGCGGGTGTGGAAGATGCTCGATCGCGCCGAGTATAAACGGCGGCAGGCGCCGCCGGGGGTTAAGATATCGCCGCGCGCTTTCGGGCGGGATCGGCGATATCCGATTACCAACGGGTTTACCGGGTTGATTGAATGAAGAAGGCAGCAGCAGGAAGGCCAGGGCTCTGCCCTGGACCCGCTGGGGCCGGAGGCCCCAGACCCCATTTCATTTATGTTCGTAGACTGAAGCCGACGTTGATTCTTATGAATGGGGTCTGGGGCCTCCGGCCCCAGCGGGGTCCAGGGGCAGAGCCCCTGGCCTTCTTCCTATGAGTGACCTCTTCGCCCCCGAAGGCGGCTGGCGCGTACGCATCCTTGATCATTCCGGTGGCGCCGAGGACGGCATTACCGAGGAAATCGGCGGATTCATGACGCTCATGCAGGCCAACGCGTTCGCCCGCGCCTATGTGCGCGACAGCATCGAAAGCTGCCGCGAACCGGGCATTCCGTCGCGCGAGGTATTGAACCGTTGGTTCACATTTGGCGAAGACGCGCAGGTGGTGGAGGCCGGCGACGATGGCTGGCACAGTGCCAACGAACTCGCCGATTTCGCCGACCGGCCGGCGCGCGCCGACGAGTGCGATTGGCGTAGTTTGGATCCGCGACGGGACCAGGATGACGATGAAGAGTAGCATTGACAGGCAACTGAAATGAAGGTGCGCTTCGCGCCGAGCCCGACCGGGTATTTGCACGTCGGCAACGCGCGCATCGCGTTGGCCAACGCGCTGTTCGCGCGCCACGCCGGCGCACGCTTCCTGCTGCGGCTTGACGATACGGATAGCGAGCGATCGCGCCCCGAATACGAGAATGCTATCCGCCAGGACCTTACCTGGCTCGGCATCAGCTGGGACGAAACATTCGCCCAGCGCGAGCGCCTGGCCGCGTACGAGGTCGCCGCCGAGGCGCTCAAGACGGCGGGCTGCCTTTACCCTTGTTTCGAGTCCGAGGACGAATTGCGTGCCAAGCGCGAGCAGCGCCTGAAGCGCGGCCTGGCGCCGGTGTACGACCGCGCGATGCTGAAACTCACGCCGGAGCAGCGCGCCCAGGCCGAAGCCGGCGGCAAGCGGCCTTATTGGCGCTTTCGCCTCGCCGACGGCGAAATCCACTGGGACGACCTGGTGCTCGGCAAGCGCGTGGTGAAGCTTGGCTCGGTCTCCGATCCCGTATTGATCCGCGCCGACGGCACGCCGCTCTACACCTTCACCAGTGCCGTGGACGATCTTTACGCCGGCATTACGCATATTATCCGCGGCGAGGACCACGTTACCAATACCGGCATGCAGATCGATCTGATGCGCGCGCTGGGCGGCGATCCGGCGGCGATCCGTTTCGCCCATTTGCCGCTGCTGGTGGATCAGGCAGGTGGGAAGCTGTCGAAACGGCTGGAGGGCCTGTCGCTGCGCGCGCTGCGGCAGGATGGCATGGAGCCCGGCGCGATCGTTGCATATCTGGCGCGCCTCGGCTCGGCGCTGTCGCCGGAATTGCGCCCGATCGAGGAGCTGGCCGCGACCTACGATCTGGCAAGGATCTCGCGCTCGCCAGCCCGCTTCGACATGACGCAGCTCTTGCGCCTGAACCGCCAGGCGCTGCACACCGCGCCGTACGAGGCCGTTCGCGACCGCCTTCCGGCGGGCGCGGACGCGGTGTTCTGGGACGCGGTACGCGGCAACCTCGATCTGCTGGCCGAAGCGCGCCATTGGTGGGATGTCGTTTCCGGCGATATTTCACCGCCGATCATCGAGGGCGAGGCCGACTACCTCACCGAGGCGCTGGACCTGCTGCCGATGGAGCCGTGGGGCGCCGAGACGTGGGGCCAATGGACACGTGCCATCCGGCAGTCCACCGGACGCGGCGGCAAAGCGCTGTTCCGCCCGTTGCGGCTGGCGCTGACCGGCGAGGAACACGGACCGGAGCTCGCGGCACTGCTGCCGCTGATTGGCCACGAGCGCGCGGTGCAGCGTTTGCGGCTGGCAAGTTTTTAGGGGAGCCGAGGGCAGAGTCCCTGGTTGGCGAACCCGATCGGTGCTCCCGGCCACCCGCACCGCCGCGGCAATTACGCTTGATAGCGAAATAAAATCGCTGTGGCCTTGCAGGACCTGGCATGGTGGGCGCAGTAGGATTCGAACCTACGGCCCGCTGATTAAGAGTCAGCTGCTCTACCAACTGAGCTATGCGCCCATGCCGTGCCCAACACCCGCCCGGGCGGAGGAGGCGCGCCTATAGCAAGCCCCCACCGCGTTTGCAAAGGTGGCCAGGCGACCCACATCGCGCCATATTAACGCCGATCACCCCCGGGGACCCGAAACGGGCCCCGGGACGCCACCCCAAAGCTGCCCGGGAGACAAAACCACATGCGCGACTACCTCAAATTCTACATCAACGGCGCCTGGGTGCCCCCGGCCGAGCCGAAGCAGCTCGACGTGATCAACCCTGCCACCGAGGCCGTCGCCGGCCACATCAGCATGGGCAGTGCCGCCGACGTCGACCGCGCGGTCGCGGCCGCGAAAGCCGCGTTCCCCGCGTTCTCCCGCACCACCCGCGAGGAGCGCCTGGCGCTGCTCGGCCGCATCATCGCGGCCTACGAAAAGCGCATGGGCGAGATGGGTGCCGCGATTACCGAGGAAATGGGCGCGCCGGCCTGGCTTGCCAACAGCGCGCAGGCCTTCCTCGGGCTGCTGCATTTCAAGGTCGCCCAGGGCGTGCTCGCCAACTACGAGTTCGAAACCGCCCGCGGCACCACGCGGATCGTGAAGGAACCGATCGGCGTGTGCGGCTTCATCACGCCATGGAACTGGCCGATGAACCAGATCGCCTGCAAGGTGGCCCCGGCGCTCGCGGTCGGCTGCACCATGGTGCTGAAACCGTCGGAGATCGCCCCGTTCAGCGGCTATCTGTTCGCGGAAATCCTCGACGAGGCGGGCGTTCCCCCAGGCGTGTTCAACCTGGTCAATGGCGACGGCCCCACCGTCGGCGCGGCGATTTCGAGCCACCCGGATGTGGACATGGTGAGCTTCACCGGCTCCACGCGCGCCGGCGTGGAGGTGGCGCGCAACGCGGCCCCCACGGTGAAGCGCGTGCACCAGGAGCTCGGCGGCAAATCGCCCAACATCATTCTGGAGGACGCGGATTTTGCCGTGGCCATTCCGAGCTCGGTGCAGAACATGTTCAGCAACACCGGGCAAAGCTGCAACGCGCCGAGCCGCATGCTGGTGCCGCGCGCGCGGCAGGCCGAAGCAGTGGAACTCGCCCGTGCGACAGCCGAAGCGACCACGGTGGGGGACCCCACCGGCAATGCCAAGCTCGGCCCGGTCGTTTCACAGGTGCAGTGGGACAAGATCCAGGGCCTGATCCGCAAGGGCATCGAAGAAGGCGCCACCCTGGTTACCGGCGGGCCGGGCCGGCCGGAGGGGCTGGAGCACGGCTATTACGTAAAGCCGACCGTGTTCAGCGACGTCACCAACGACATGACGATCGCGCGCGAGGAAATCTTTGGGCCGGTGCTGGCGATCATGCCGTATGACAGCCTGGAGCAGGCGGTCAGCGTCGGCAACGATACGCCTTATGGGCTGGCCGCCTACGTGCAGGGCAAGAATCCGGTGGTGCTGGAGGACGTGGCATCCCGGCTGCGTGCCGGACAGGTGTTCATCAACAATCCGCCGTTCGACCCGATGGCGCCGTTCGGCGGGTATAAGCAGAGCGGCAACGGGCGCGAATGGGGCGACCATGCGTTCGCGGAATTCCTTGAAACCAAGGCGGTGCTTTCGGCGGTGGCGGCGTAGGCGGCAAGCAAGGCCAGGGCTCTGCCCTGGACCCGCTGGGGCCTGAGGCCCCAGACCCCCATTAGCGCTGCGCGGCTTTTCGTTGTTTCCTGGGCGAAGCCTGTACCTGGAATAGGTTTTTGGCTTCGCCGTTCCCACAACGACTCTTTATGAATGGGGGTCTGGGGCCGCCGGCCCCAGCGGGTCCAGGGCAGAGCCCTGGCCTTCCCTAGAATTTATACGTCAGCGACACCCCCAACTGGCGCGGCCTTAGTATGCTTGATGAAGCGTAGCCCGTGTTCAGATCCACCGGCGTGGCGCTTGGGATTTTGTAGCCGGCGTCGTATTGTTCGCCAAAATTATTACTGTAGCCCACGGTATCGAACAAGTTCTTCACGAACAGCATCGCCTCCCAGCGCCCGCCGCTGCCGCGAACGCCGGCATACACATTGGCGAAATTGCGCGGGTCCTGATTGACATCCTGAAGCCCCAGGTGATTCCTTGGGGTAAATGAGTACAGCCCGCGCAGAAATCCCTGCAATGCGTCGCTGATCCCGACGTCGTATTCCGTATTGACGCTGACAAACCAGTTCGGCTCGCCCAGGCTGTCATCGATCACGCAAGTGCTGGAAATGGCGCCGGCCGGAAAAACCCGCGGCGGCCCGTCAGTGTTCGGCACGCCGGACCCGTTGAAGTCGTTGCACGGCAGCCGCGCGTTGTCGTAATGCGAATCGTCGAACGTCGTGTTCAATTGCAGGCGCCAGGCATCGGTAACGATCGCGTTGGCGGAGAATTCCGCGCCGCGCGCGATCGCGTTGCCGTTGGTGGTGACGGTGGCATAGCCGAGGTTGGTGAACAGCTCCGGCTGCCTTCCGATATAGCCGCTATATACCTGGTGGAAAATATCCGCGTTAAGCCGCACGCGGCCATCGAACAGCTGCGTTTTCGTGCCGATTTCGAAATCATACGAACTTTCCTGCTGAAACAGCAGGAAGTTCTCCGGCAACGGCAGGCTCTCGCCGAGCACGACCCCGCCGGGGCGGAACGACTCCCCATAGCTCGTATAGACGCTGAAGTTCTTACCGAAATAATGCGTGTAGCTCGCCAGCCCGGTCCAGGCGCGGTATTGCTCGCGCTGATTTCCCGGCTCGATCAGGTTCTCGAAAATCGAGCCACCGCCGAATATCTCCGGAATGTAGGCAATGTAGGAGTTGTTTCGATATTGCTGTTCCCATTGCCAGCGCAGGCCACCCTCGAAAATGTCGTCCAATGTCAGCTTATACGTCTCGTCGGTGAAAATCGCATAGTCCGTCTGCAGCTGCGCGATCTGCACCGCTGCATTGACGATCGCCACGGGCGCCTGGCCAAAGGGCGCATGCGGTGACGCCTCGAACAGGAATTCCGACGGCGTGAACACGCTCGCATCCGCGTCCTGGTGGCCGAAATAGCCGCCGACCATGTAGCCGAACCGCGGGTCCCCGGAGGACTGAAATCGAATTTCCTGCGTCAGCTGCTCCAACCCGTTGGCGAGCTCCTGCGAGCCCGAATTGAAGCCGGGATACAGCCCGCCCTTGTCCTGATACTCCTGAAACTCATCCCGGATCGCCTGGTAGCCGCCGACATAGGAGATCTCGTTGTCGCCCAGTGCGTAGGTCGCGTGCAGGATGGTCAATCCGGTGCGATCATAGAACGTGTACGGTCCCGGCGTCACCGCCAGGTTATCCGCGGGCGTTATTGTCCCCTCCAGGCCGGTGCCGCTGACCCCGAACAGCTCGCGCGTGCGGTCGTTGCTCTCCTGCTGGGTCAGCACGATATCCAGCCCGTCGACAGGCCTCGCCTCGATGGTGATGCGGTAGCTGTGCTGCAGGTTATAATCTTGCTGGTCCGTGGTAACATCCTTCGTCTCGTAAAGATCGTTCTGGTCGAACAATCCGGCGATGCGCACCGCCAACTTGCCCGGAACGATCGGTCCGCCCGCGGCGAGCTGGGTTTGGATCTGCGCGTCGGTGCCGAAAATCTGCTGCACATAGCCGCCCCAGGCATCCATATCCGGCCGCTTCGTATCGATCAGGATGGCGCCTGCCGGGCTCGTGCGCCCACGCAGCGTGCCCTGCGGCCCGCGCACCACCTCGATCTGCTCAAGGTCGTACAGATCCTGGAATACGCTGGAGGTCTGCGATATTGGAACTTCGTTCACATAGACATCGACCGCCGGGTTCGCGGTGGTGTCGGGGTCGTAGGTGACACCGCGCAGCGATATGTTCTGGCCCTGCCCGCCGGCGTCGCTCAACGTCAGCCCGGATATCAGCGTCTGGATGTCCTGGAACTGCGTGATCGCCAGCTTCTTCAACGTCGCGCCGCCGATCACGTCCACGGTCTGCGGCACCCGCTGCACTTCCTGCTGCCGCTTCTTGGCATTCACGATAATCTGTTCGAGCTGCACGGGCGCACTTGCCGGCGCCGTGGGTGGCGCCGGCGGCGGTGTTTGCGCGGCCGCGGCGCCGGCCGTTGCCATCACGAACATAGAAGCAGCCCACAGCGCGCGGAACCTCCTACGCATCGTCAACCCTTTCCACACCCGGTATCATTTTCAGCGCCTGGCGCAGCCGCGGCGTGACCGCGTAATGGCCCGGCAGCGCAATTTCGATCTCCTGCCCCTCCAGCATCGGCACCAGGAACACGCGGCCGCGGCCGTGCTTCTCGCGTGCCAACACGTTGCCGATGTGGGGAACCGCCTCCGTCGCGCGCAGCCAAACGCGCATGGCGCCCCCGGCCTCCGAGGCTGCCCGATCCAGGCTGATAACCTCTTGCGCGGTAATGCGCAGGGCGTCGCCCTCTAGCGCCACATCGGCCGTCACCAGCAGCGGGGCACCCGGCACCAGCACGTCCCGCACACGGTTCAGCACCTCGCTGAACAAGGTCACCTCGCAGGCGCCGACCGTATCGGATATCGTGAGCCAGGCCATGCGGTTGCCGGTTTTGGTCGGCCGCTCCTTGAGGCTGACCATGCAGCCCGCGAGCTTGATGCGCGCCCGCCCGGCCTCGGCACGCGCCAATACCTGGTTGGAGGCGACCACGCCCAACCGCCGCAACAAGGCGGTAAGCCCATCCAGCGGGTGCGCCGTCAGATGGAAACCGACCGCCTCCGCTTCGTAGCCGAGCCGTTCGATGTCCGGCCAATCCGCGACCTCCGGCAAACGCAGGCGTTCGGGTTCGGCGCCCGCGAACAATCCGATCTGCCCGGACCCGGTCTCCTCCGCCTGGGCTTGCGCGCGACGCAAAATGGTTTCCGCCCCGGCGAACAGGCGGGCCCGGTTGCGTTCCAACGTATCGAATGCCCCGGCTCTGATGAGGTTCTCGAGTTGCATCTTGTTGAGATGTTTGGCGTCCACCCTGGCCGCGAAATCGCCGATATCCTTGAACGGTTTTTCGCCGCGCGCCACTACCACCGCCTGCATCGCGGCGATGCCGACTTTTTTGATCGCCGCGAGGGCGTAGCGGATCGCCAGCGACCCGCCTTCCAGCCGCTCCACGGAGAAGTCCGCATCGGAGCGATTGATCGAGGGCGGCAGCACGCGAATGCCCATGCGCTCGGCTTCCTGGCGCAGCGCCGCGAGCTTGTCGGTATTGGTCATGGAAAGCGACATGCAGGCGGCCAGGAACGCCACCGGATGATGCGCCTTCATCCACGCGGTCTGGTACGACACCAGCGCATAGGCGGCCGCGTGCGACTTGTTGAAACCATAATCGGCGAACTTCGCCATCAGATCGAAAACCTCGACCGCCTTGGCCTGGTCGATGCCACGCGCCATCGCGCCGTCGGTAAAGATCTGGCGCTGACTGTCCATCTCAGACCGAATTTTCTTGCCCATCGCGCGCCGTAACAAGTCGGCGCTGCCCAGGCTATAGCCGCCCATTTTCTGGGCGATCTGCATCACCTGCTCCTGATAGACCATGATGCCATAGGTCTCTTCCAGGATCTCGCGCAATTCCTCGTGCGGCGGCTGCCACGCCTCGCCGTGCTTGCGTTGGCAATAGGCCGGTATGTTGGCCATCGGGCCGGGCCGGAACAACGCGCCGGCCGCGATCAGATCCTCGAACCGGTCGGGCCGCATCTGGCGCAGCACATCGCGCATGCCCTGGCTTTCGAACTGGAACACACCGCCCGCATCGCCGCGCGACAGCATCGCGTAGGTCGGCGCGTCATCGAGCGGGATCCGGTCGAGATCGACATCGATCCCCTGCCCGCGCACGAACGACACCGCGCGCTGCAAGATCGTCAGTGTCGTCAGGCCAAGGAAATCGAATTTCACCAGGCCGGCCTGCTCGACATATTTCATGCTGTACTGGGTCACCAATGTACCCTCGCGCGGATCGCGATACATCGGTACAAGGTCGGTCAGCGTGCGGTCGCCGATCACCACGCCGGCCGCGTGCGTGCTGGCGTGCCGATACAGCCCCTCGATCTGCATTGCGATTTCCAGCAGCCGCCGCACCGCCTCATCGTTGTCCCGCAACTCGGCCAACCGCCGCTCGCCATCGACAGCTTCCTTCAACGTCACCGGCTTGGCCGGATTGTTGGGGATCAATTCGGCGACGCGGTTGACCTGCCCGTACGGCATGCCCAGCACGCGCCCGACATCGCGCACCGCCGCGCGCGCCTGCAATTTTCCGAACGTTATGATCTGTGCCACGCGATCGTCGCCGTATTCGCGCCGCACATAGGCAATCACCTCGTCGCGCCGCTCCTGACAGAAGTCGATATCGAAATCCGGCATCGATACGCGTTCGGGATTGAGGAAGCGCTCGAACAGCAGGTTGAACTGCAACGGATCGAGATCGGTGATGGTCAGCGCCCAGGCGGCCACCGACCCCGCGCCGGAACCGCGCCCGGGCCCCACGGGAATGCCCCGCGCCTTGGCCCATTGAATGAAATCCGCGACGATCAGGAAATACCCCGCGAACCCCATTTCCACGATGACGCGAAGCTCATAGGCGAGCCGCTCCGCATAGCGCGACCGCGCCGCCGCATCAGCGCCGATCGCTTCCATGCGTAACGCCAGCCCCTCGCGCGCCATCGCCCGCAACGTTTCTTCTTCCGAGCTCCCCGGCCGCACCTTCGGGCATACCGGCAGCAGCGGCTTGCGGGTTTCCGCCATCGCGGAACAGGTGCGCGCAATCGCCAGCGTATTGTCGCACGCGTCCGGCAAATCAGCGAACAACGCCCGCATCGCGGCTTCCGGCTTGAACCAATGCTCCGGTGTCACCCGCCGGCGGTCCGCGTCGGCCAACATGCGGCCCTCGGCGATGCACATCAGCGCATCATGCGCCTCATACATCGAAGGCCGGTCAAAGAAACATTCGTTGGTCGCCACCAGCGGCAGCGCGCAACGGTCCGCCAGCGTGATCAAACCAGGCTCGACCGCGCGATCCAAAGCGGTGCCGTGCCGATGCAATTCCACCGCGAGCCGATCCCCGAACGCTTCCCGCATGCGCGCCAACAGGCACGCCGCATCCGCCTCGCGCCCCTCGGCCAGCAACCGCGCGAGCGGCCCACGGGTACCGCCGGTCAGCAGGAAAAGCCCCTCCGCACGCGCCGCGATCATATCGAAATCGAGTTGCGGCGCCGCTGGATCGTTATGCAAGAAACCGGCGGAGGATAAATTCTGCAGGTTGGAAATGCCCGCCTCGGTCTGCGCCAGCAGCACAATCGGGTCCGGCGCCAACCCGGGCTTTTCCGTGCGCGCCAGGGAAATCTGGCAGCCGATGATCGGCTGCACGCCGCGGCCGGCACAGTATTGCGAAAACTCGAGGGCACCGAACAAATTGGCGGTGTCGGTAATCGCCACCGCGGGCATGCCGGCCTCGCGTGCCAGCGCCGCGATCTGATCCACCCGGATCGCACCCTCGCTCAACGAATACGCGGAGTGGACGCGCAGATGCACGAAGCCGGCGTGTGGCATGTTGCTCCCCAAGGAAGGCCGGGGCTCTGCCCCTGGACCCCGCTGGGGCCGGAGGCCCCAGACCCCATTCATTTGGTTGGGGGGTCAGCAGCCGGGCATCGAGGCTGTCGCGACATCCTCGTAGCCCCCCCGCTGATCCCCCAACCAAATGAAAAGGTTCTAAGGACTTGTCCTTAGCGGGGGTCCAGGGGGCAGAGCCCCCTGGCCTTCTTTACGCGCGAGCATAACCTACGCCGCCGCCGTCCGCCCATCCCTGAGCGTCACCGTGCGATCCATGCGGCGGGCGAGCTCAGTGTTATGCGTCGCCACAAGGGCGGCAACCCCTTGATCACGCACGATTTTGAGCAGCTCGCCGAAAACGCGGTCGGATGTCCCCACGTCCAGATTCCCGGTCGGTTCGTCGGCCAGCAGCACGCCCGGCCGGTTCGCCAGCGCCCGCGCGATCGCGACTCGCTGCTGTTCGCCGCCCGAGAGTTTGCCCGGCAGGTGGCTCGCGCGGTCCGCCAACCCAAACGCGGCGAGCAGGTCGCGCGCACGGTCGGACGCCGCCCGGCGCCCGACGCCGGCGATCATCTGCGGCAGCGCCACGTTTTCCAGCGCCGAGAATTCGGCGAGCAAATGGTGGAACTGGTAGACGAACCCAACGCGCAGCCGGCGGATTTCGGTGCGCTCCGCGTCCCCCAGGGTGCCGCAGGCGCGGCCGTCGATCAGCACCTCGCCGCCATCCGGCCGCTCCAGCAGGCCGGCCAGGTGCAGCAGCGTGGACTTGCCGGTGCCGCTCGGTGCCACCAAGGCAACGATCTCGCCGGCGCGCAGGTCCAGGTCGACGCCGCGCAGCACCGGGAGTTCGCCGGCCTCGCCGCGGTAGGTGCGGGCGACGCCGCGCAACGAAAGCGGATCATTCATGCCGCAGCGCTTCGACCGGGTCGGTGCGGGCGGCGCGCCAGCTTGGGTAAAGTGTCGCCACGAGCGAAAGAACCAGCGCCATCACCACCACCTGCACCACGTTGCCGGTTTCCAGCTTGGCCGGCAGATGGGTCAGATAATACACTTCCGGATCGAACAACTTGGTGCCGAGCGCGCTCTGCAGGAACTGGCGTATGCGTTCGATATTCAGGCAGAACACCACGCCGAGCAAGGTGCCGACGACGGTGCCGGTGACGCCGACGGAGGCACCGCACATCAGGAAAATACGCATGACGTTGCCGCGCGTGGCCCCCAGCGTGCGCAACACCGCGATATCGCCGGTCTTGTCCTTCACCATCATGATCAGGCTGGAAACGACGTTGAACGCCGCCACCAGGATGATCAACGTCAGGATCAGGAACATGACGTTCTGCTCGACGGTCACCGCGGCGAAGAAGCTGTCATTGGCCTGGGTCCAGTCGATCACCCGCACCGGAGTGCCGGCAAGTGCCTGGCGGATCGCGTGGCTGACATCGACCACCCGGTCCGGATTATCCACCATCACCTGAATATCGGTCGCCGCATCCGGTTTCTGGAAATAGATTTGCGCGGCTTCCAGCGGCAGGAAGGTGTACGATGAATTGTACTCGTTCATGCCGGCATCGAACACCGCCACCACGCGATAGGCTTTTACCCGCGGCACCGTGCCGAACGCGGTCACCGCACCCTCCGGCGAAATCAGTGTCAGCCGCGATCCAACCCCGAGGCCAAACCGTTGCGCCAATGTCGTACCCACCACGATGCCATCGTTGCCGGCGAAATCGTTGAGCGATCCGCTCTTGATGTTGTTGGCGATCGAGGGCAGTTCGCGCAGATCGGCCGGCCTGATGCCGCGCACCAGCCCGCCGGCGTTTTCGCCGTTGGCGCTGAACAGCACCTGGCCCTCGATGATCGGCGTCGCTGAAACGACGCCGGGCACCGCGCGCACGCGGGCCGCGATCGGATCGAAATCGGCGAGACCGGTATTCTGCGTGGAATACACGGCGAGATGGCCATTGAGCCCCAAGATACTGTTCAGCAGCGTCGCCTTGAAGCCGCTCATCACCGCCATGACGATAATCAGTGTCGCGACCCCGAGCGCGATGCCGACCAGCGAGAACCCGGCGATGACCGAAACAAACCGCTCGCCACGGCGGGCGCGCAGGTAGCGCGCGGCCACCGCGCGTTCAAATCCGGAAAACATCACGCCACCCGGCTCAGAACGTCATCAACCGAGATTTCGTGACGCTCACCGGTAGCGCGCCGCTTCAGTTCCACCCGCCCGTTCGCGGCGCCCTTCGGTCCCACGATCACCTGCCACGGCATGCCCATCAAGTCGGCATCGGCGAATTTGGCCCCTGCCCGCTCGTCGCGATCGTCGAGCAGCGCGTTGCCCGCAAGCTTTTCGTAGAGCGCCTCGGTGATCGCACCGGTTGCCGCATCGCCGACCCGAAGATTCAAGATCGCAACACGGAACGGTGCCACGGAGTCCGGCCAGATGATGCCGGCATCATCGTGCGACGCCTCGATGATCGCCCCCACCAGGCGCGAAACGCCGACGCCGTAGCTGCCCATTTCCGGCACGATCGCGGCGCCATCCGGTCCCGCCACGGAAAACCCCATGGCCTTGCTGTATTTCTGGCCGAAATAGAAAATATGGCCCACTTCGATGCCGCGCCCTTCGCGCCGCCGCGCCGGATCCAGTTGCGCCCAGGCCCCGGCATCGTGCTTTTCGTCGGTGGCGGCGTAATGCGTCGTCATGAGGTCGAAAAACCGCGCCAGATCGTCCTCGCTATCCGTCGAAAAGCTGCTGTCCGAGTAATCGATTTCCTCGAACGCGGCGTCATAGAATACCTGGCTCTCGCCGGTCGGCGCCAGGATAATGAATTCGTGGCTCAGATCGCCGCCGATCGGGCCGGTATCGGCGACCATGGGAATCGCCTGCAACCCCATGCGCCGAAACGTGCGCATATAGGCGAGCATCATGCGCCGGTAGCTCAGCACGGCGCCTTCGTAATCGCGATCGAAACTGTAGGCGTCCTTCATCAGAAACTCGCGGCCGCGCATCACGCCGAAGCGCGGCCTGACCTCATCGCGAAACTTCCACTGGATATGATACAGGATCTGCGGCAGCTCGCGGTAACTGCGCAGCGCGCCGCGCGCGATATCGGTGATCATTTCCTCGTTCGTGGGCCCGTAGAGCAGATCGCGCTCGTGGCGGTCCCTGATGCGCAGCATTTCCGGCCCGTAGGCGTCATAGCGCCCGCTCTCGCGCCACAGATCGGCGGTCTGCAAGGTCGGCATCAGCAGCTCCTGTGCGCCGGCCGCGTTCTGTTCGGCGCGCACGATGGCGGCGATGTTCTGCAGCACGCGGAACCCCATCGGCAGCCACGCATAGATGCCGGCGGCGGTCTGGCGCACCAGGCCGGCGCGCAGCATCAGGCGATGCGAAGCGATCTGCGCCTCCGCCGGGGTTTCGCGGAGGGTTGGCACTAAGCTGCGGGAAAGGCGCATTTATTGGTCCAGGCGAGCGATTGCGCGCGGACCCTACAGCCCAAGGAAGGCGACCGCCAGCTTACCCCGGACAACAACATGGCAGAACTTTGTTCAACCTGGAGTTGCGAGTCCTATAATAATGCTGCGCCGCACAATCTATTCACAGCAAGAATCTGTCGCTTAACAAAGTTAACCGTATGAAAAGCGGGTGACTCTTCGGATACAACCTGATAGGACAAAAAAGCCCCGCGCACCGGCGGCGCGCGGGGCCGAGTTTAGGGAGGAAACGCCAGTCACACGGCAGGATGAGGAAAAACCCTCGTCCTGCCGGTGATCATCGAAGCCTTCAGCCCCCGGCGTCCACCAAAATCAGCACGGCAACTGGCGCTTTTTTGGCGATTCAGACAGCATTTGCCTGGAAATGCGCCATTCTGGTCAGAGCTCTGCCTAGTCTTTCGGCAGCGCGAGCACGCCAGACCTGAAGCTGAGCCAGTCACTGCTGATGACCGCAAAGCAGATCCCCCAAATCAGCAATGACACCGCCGTCGTGATCAGCAGCTTGCGCCCCATGCGCGCCTGCGCCGGCGCGCCGCGCCAGCCGGTGGCCGCGTCCGGTTCCGCGACTGGCCGCGTGCCGAGCGGCAGCACGGCGAACAGAGCGGTCCACCAGATGATCACGAATAGTACCAAGCCGTTGAACCAGCTCATGGCGACTCCGTGGTGAATTAAGTCAGAAAGGCCAGGGCTCTGCCCTGGACCCGTCACGCCGAAGGCGTGCTGCGCACGACGGGGCCGGAGGCCCCAGACCCCGTTCATTAAGAATCATCTAGGTGAAACGGCGAAGCCAATAATTTTGCTGATTTTTAGGCTTCGCCGTTTCCCCCGGCAGCTCTTTCTTAATGAATGGGGTCTGGGGCCTACGGCCCCAGTGGGGGTCCAGGGGGCAAAGCCCCTTGGCCTTCTTCCTACCTCTACTCCGCGGCAAGCTGCTGCGGTTCGGCGTGAAGCCCAAACGTTTCAGCCAATAGCGTGAAGCTGCGGCGGCGATCGCTTGGGTCGTGGCTGGGCGTGACGATGGCGAGTTCGTCGACGCGCAGATCCGTTGCGACGTCGGTGAGGCGGGATTTTACAATGTCCGGGGTGCCGTAGAAGGCACGGCCGCGGAGCAGAGCGTTGCGGCGCTGCTCGGCCTCGGTAAAGGGGTAGGCGGCGGCCTCCTCGGGGCTTGGCAGGGGCACGAAGCGGCCGCGTTCGCGCTCGGCGCGCCAGACTTCGCGCGGCAGATAGAGGCGTTCGGCCTGCGCCTGGGTTTCGGCGGTGACGGCGAGCACGCAAATCGCGCTGAGCGGGGCCGGGTGGCGCTCGCTGGGTTGGTAGGTGTCGCGGTACAAATCGAGCGCCTCGCGGGCGCCGAGACCCTCGCTGAAGAAATAGGCGAAGCAGTAGGGCAGGCCGAAATGCGCGGCGACCTGGGCGCCGTAGTTGGAACTTCCGAGGACCCAAATCTCGGGCGAGCCCGGGCCCTGCGGCTGCGCCTTTACGTCGCGGAACGGGTGGTTCGCCGGCAGTTCGCTGCCGCTGACCCAGGCCATGACGTCGCGCACCTGCGCCGGAAAATACTCCGCGGCCTGGGCGGCGTTGGGGTTCAGCGCGAACGCGGTGCGGCCGTCCGAGCCCGGGGCGCGGCCGAGGCCGAGATCGATGCGGCCGGGCGCCAGCGCCTCCAGCACGCGGAACTGTTCCGCGACCTTCAGGCTGCTGTAGTGCGGCAGCATGATGCCGGCGGCGCCGAGCCTGATGCGCGTGGTGGCGACCGCGAGCGCGCCCAGCAGCACTTCGGGTGCCGAGCCGGCGACGCTGTCGGTGTTGTGGTGCTCGCTGAGCCAGTAGCGGTGGTAGCCGAGGCGGTCGCACAGGCGGGCGAGTTCCACGGTTTCGCGGATGCTGTCGGCTGGCGGGCGGCCACTGACGATCATGGATTGGTCGAGGATGGAGAGGCGCATGAGCCGCATATTGGCAGGCCGGGCCGCCGCGGCCAGACTGCCCCGCGCATCTGCCGGGAAACGAGGGGCGGGATGGTTTTGGGGAAGCTCGTGCTGGGGCTGGCGTGCGCGGCGTGCGTGCCCGGGGCGGGCGGGGCCCGGGCGCGGCCGGTATGGCTGGATACCGGGCGCAGCGCGGATGAGCGCGCGGCAGCGCTGCTGGCGGCGCTGACGCCGGCGGAAAAGCGCGTGCTGCTGGTGGGCACGTTCGCGGTCAATTTGCCGCAGGCGGGCTTTCACAAGCCGGCGGGGGCGGTTGGCTCCGCCGGCTATGTGCCCGGTATTCCGCGCCTGGGGATACCGGCGCTGCAGGAAACCGATTCGACCCTCGGCATCGCCAACCCGTTCGATGTGCGGCCCGGCGACACCGCGGTGGCACTGCCGGCCGGGTTGGCCACCGCGGCCAGTTTTGACCCGGAGATTGCCCGTGCGAACGGCGCGCTGCTGGGGCGCGAGGCGGCGGCCCGGGGGCTGAATGTGCTGCTGGGGCCGGGGCTGAATTTGGCGCGCGACCCGCGCGGCGGCCGTAACTTCGAATATCTCGGCGAGGATCCGCTGCTGGCGGGCACGCTGGCCGGCGAGATCGAGCGCGGCATTCAAGGCGAGCATGTCATCGCGGTGGCAAAACATTTTGCCGCGAACGACCAGGAGAGCGGGCGCACGATCGCGAATATGGTCATACCGGAGGGGGCGCTGCGCGAAAGCGACCTGCTGGCGTTCGAAATCGCGCTCGAGCGCGGCCATCCGGGCGCGGTGATGTGCGCGTATAACAAGCTGAATGGGCCCTATGCGTGCGGCAGCGCGAAGCTGCTGACCGACACGCTGAAGCAGGACTGGGGATTTCCGGGGTTTGTGCTCTCGGACTGGGGCGCGGTGCATGCGGCGACGGATATGGCCGCGGGGCTTGACCAGGAGTCCGCGTTCGAGCTCGACACCGAGAAGTTTTTTGGCACGAAGCTGGATGCCGCGCTGCGGGCCGGCTCGGTGGCGCCGGCGCGGGTGGACGATGCGGTGCGCCGCATTCTGCACAGCATGATCGAAGCGGGATTGCTGGAGCCGCGCCACAAGCCGGCGGTGGATGTGAAGGCCGACATCGCGGTGGCGCGTGCGGCGGAGGCGGAGGGGATCGTGCTGCTGAGCAACCCGGCCTCCGTGCTGCCGCTACCGACCGACCTGCATTGCCTGCTGGTGGCCGGCGGCGAGTCCGATGCCGGGGTGCCGGCCGGCGGCGGCAGCAGCGAGGTTACGCCGGTCGGCGGTGCCGCGCGTGAAATCAAGCTGGGCGGCGAGGGATTGGCGGGCATTTTCCGGCAGCAGATTTATGACCCGCCGGCGCCGCTCGCCGCGGTCAGGGCGCGGCTGCCGCGTACCAAGATATTTTGGGTGGATGGGCGCTATCCGGCGCAGGCGGCGCTGCTGGCGGCGTTCTGTCCGGCGGCGATCGTGTTCGTGCAGCAATGGGCCGGCGAGGACAGCGATATTGCCGACATTACGCTGCCGAGCGGACAGGATGGGCTGATCGCCGCGGTGGCGCGCGCCAACCGCCATACCGTGGTGGTGCTGGAAACCGGTGGGCCGGTGGCGATGCCGTGGCTGCCTCAGGCCGGCGCGGTCGTGGAAGCCTGGTACGGCGGCAGCGGCGGCGCGGATGCGATCGCGGCGGTGCTGTTCGGCGAGCTCAATCCCTCCGGACGGTTGCCGATGAGTTTTCCGGCTAGCCTGGCGGATGTGCCCAATCTGAACGTCAACGGGCAATACGGCGTGCCCGGGCAACCGTTCGATGCGCCCTACCGGGAGGGGGCGGACGTGGGGTATCGCTGGTATGCCAGCGCACACAAGACGCCACTGTTCCCGTTCGGGTTCGGGCTTTCGTACAGCGCGTTCGCTTACTCGGGACTGACGGTGAGCGGCGGGGCCACGCTGACGATCGGGTTCGATGTGCGCAATACCGGCGCGCGCCCCGGCATGGATGTGCCGCAAGCTTACCTTACGTCGCGCGGCGGCAGGCAGGGTTTGCGGTTGCTAGGGTGGAGCAAACAGCTGCTGCAGCCGGGCGAAAGCAGGCACGTGACGCTGACCGCGGATCCGCGCCTGCTGGCCGACTACGAGCCGGCGCTGCACAAATGGCATGTGGCGGCGGGGGCGATGACGGTCGCCGTGGGGGCCAATGCGGGGGATTTGAAGCTGAGCGGAAGTGCGGCGGTGGATGATCGGATGTTGGCGCCCTAGGGGAAGGAAGGAAGGCCGGGGCTCTGCCCCTGGACCCCGCTGGGGCCGAAGGCCCCAGACCCCATTTAGCGCTGCGCGGCTTTTCCTTACTTCTTGGCGAAGCCAATAAATAACTTGGATTTTTGGCTTCGCCGCTCCCCCAACGACTCTTTATGAATCGGGGTCTGGGGCCTCCGGCCCCAGCGGGTCCAGGGCAGAGCCCTGGCCTTTCTTTTTAAGCTATTGATTAAAAACACTTTCGCGATCTTTCGCGGCTTTTCGGATGCCTTAACATGCGGAACCGTGCGGAGCGTGAATGTTGAGGGGGCGGCGGATCATCGTCGGCCGCCTCCGGGGCACCCGGGGTCTTCCATCAGAAGGAACCGACCCATGAACCAGATCTCTCGCATCTCCCTCTGCTGCGCCGCGGCGCTGGCTTTCGCCGGCTGGGGCCTTGCCACCCCGGCCAGTGCGAACGACCACGACATCTTCAACGAATTCGACCTGCCGGTGCTGGACCCGGCGACCAACACCTACGGCCCGAACGGCCTGGAACTCGATTTTGCCGGCAATGTCTGCCCGAACATACCGGCGCAGTACATCAATGTCGCGGGCATCGATCCGTTCTACGCGCTCGAGGAGTACGAGATGTCGATCAACGGGCCCGTGGTACCGGCGCAATTCACCTGCACATTCGACGGTAGCATTACCCATGCGCTGTGGTCGGGCGGCACGTTGCCGGTGCCGCTGCCCGCTTCCGGCTGGCCGGTCAACCTGCATACCGACGCTAACGGCAACCGTTACATCCATAGCGGTTTCGATAACGGCTACGCGACGCTGACCGGCATCGTGCCGCTGTACAAGAAATGGATCTGGACGCAGACCAACCCGGCGCAGTCGGAGATCATTCCGATCACCGCGGCGCTGGCGGCGCGCCTGGGGCAGGAAAAGAAGGATCAATACGCCGCGATCTTCCTGGCGACGGGCGGCGGCGGCACCGGCGGGACGGCCACCAGCGTTGCTACCGCGCCCACCGGCACGTGGTATCTGGTGACCTATGAGCCGGGACGGAAGGTTCAATTCCGGCTGTCGAACAATGGTCCGGAACCGATCACGCTGAGCTCCGGCGGCATCGTCATGGGCATCGCCCCGCCAAGCGCGGCGCAATGCCAATTGACGCCGGATTGCTATGAGACGCTGCTGGAAACCCTCAACGACCAGGGCTACCCGATACCGGGCGCCGAGGGCTCGCCGTTCACGCCGATCAAGCTGCCGGGCGTGCTCGATCCCGGCGCGGCGTACACGTTCACCGCGCCGTAGCGACGAGGCGGCCCAGTTGGTGTGCATCTGGGCCGCATCGCTACGCGGCACGCCGCTGGCTACAGCGGCGGCGGCGTGGTATTACCGAGCTTCGGCAGGTAATACGAGGCTTCCCATGAGCACGACCGTGACCCGCAAGGGGCAGGTAACGATCCCCAAGGCGATTCGGGACACGCTCGGCATCGCGCCAGGTAGCCACTTGAACTTCGAGTTGCTGCCGGATGGCCGCATTGCCCTGGTGAGGGAGGGCGCGCCGCCGCCGGCCAGCAGGTTCGCGCGCTTTCGCGGCTATGCCGGCCCCGGGATGAGCACCGATGAGGTGATGGCGCTGACCCGCGGCGACGAATGACGCTGGTCGATACCAACGTGCTGCTCGATGTGCTGACCGACGACCCGATCTGGTTCGATTGGTCGACGCATCAGCTTGATGACCTGTCCGCGCAAGGGAAGCTGTTCATCAATGACGTGATTTACGCCGAATTGTCGGTCCGATTTGAGGAGATCACAAGGCTTGAGGAATTCCTGCGGGCGGTCAGTGTGACCAGGCGGCCGGTTCCGGCGGCCGCATTATTCCTGGCCGGAAAGGCGTATCGGAAGTATCGGCAGGCGGGCGGCGCCCGCGCCGGCGTTTTGCCGGATTTCTTTATCGGCGCACAGGCGTTGGTTGAGAATATTCCGGTGCTGACGCGCGACAGAGGGCGCTATGGCACCTATTTCCCGAGGGTGCAGCTGATCGCCCCAATACACTGAACCGGGGAACAATGCGGATCGCCTTGCGCGCCGCGGTGGAACGAACGAAGCGGCTGGCGTTTCGCAGATCGCACTACACTCGCTCCTTGCGGCGGCGGCGGCGCTCGGCCAGATCATTCCATTGCGCTAGCTGATTGACCAGCAAGGCAGCCTGAAACACCAGGGTCAATGCTGGCGTGAGGCCGCTTCGGCCGCCCGAGAGCGCGTGGCCCAGCACGGTGACGCTGCCGATCATGGAGGCCACCAGGCCCCATCCCAGAATGGCAACGTAGGCGCGGCCGACGTTCTGGTGCAGCCATTCGTCGAGCTCGTGGGCGGAGCGGGCGAGGCGATTGAGCATGGTGTGTGCGGGGCCCTCCGGTTTTGGTCGCCAGGACCCGGATAGGGTGCGATGCGGCTGGTCGCAACGCTTGATCTTGGTGGCGTCGCGGCCGGCCGCGCGGCGTGGGGAACGTGGGGTTGCCGAGCTGAATACTTCACTACATAGTGATGTATTGCGCGGCATTTTGGGGCGTGACGGCGCGCAAGCGAAGGAGGCGATGATGGTGCTCAGCCGGAGTGGACGAGCCACCCTGGAAGATGCGTTGCGCCCGCATGTGGCGGACAGATCGATACCGGGGCTTGTGGCGTTGGTCGCGCGGCGCGGCGAAGCACAGGTTTTGCCGATGGGAACGATGGCGCTGGACGATGCGCGGCCGGTGCGGCGTGACACGATCTTCCGGATCGCTTCCATGACGAAACCCGTCACGGCCGTCGCGGCGATGATGCTGGTCGAGGAAGGATTGCTGCGGCTCGACGAGCCGGTTGACCGGCTGGCGCCCGAATTTGCGGATCGCCGCGTGCTGCGCCGGGTCGATGCGGCGCTGGATGACACGGTGCCGGCGAGGCGCGCGATCACGTTGGAGGATGTACTGACGTTTCGCCTGGGGTGGGGCGTGTTGTTCTCGGATCAATATCCCATCATGAAAGCGGTCGTTGGGTTGCCGGGGTTTGGCATGCCCGATCCTACGGTGCCCATTACGCCTGACCAATATATGGCGCGGCTGGGTGGCTTGCCGCTGATGGCGCAGCCCGGGGATCGGTGGCTGTATACGACGGGCTCCAATGTGCTGGCGGTTTTGGTCTCGCGCGCGGCGGGAAAGAAGCTCGATGTGGTTTTGTCAGAACGAATTTTTGCGCCGCTCGGCATGGTAGACACAGGCTTTTACGTGCCGAGCGACAAGCTGGAACGTTTTATTACCGCGTATATTGCGCGGGACGGAGGGTTGGCGCTGTTCGATCGGCCGGATGGGATGTTTGCGCGGCCGCCGACGTTTCCCGCTGGGGATAGCGGTCTGGTTTCCACCGCCGACGATTTTAATGCCTTCGCGCGCTTCATGCTGAGCGGGCTTGCGCCGGATGGGCGGCGGCTGGTTTCGGAGGCGTCGCTCAAGCTCATGACCACCGATCATTTGTCGGCGGCGCAGCGGGATGATGGCAGCAACATTTTGGGGCCAGCCCGGGGCTGGGGCTATGGGTTAGGCGTGATGGTGCAGAACGATCCGGATGGCGTCCCGAAGGGCGCATATGGTTGGGATGGCGGATTCGGAACGTCGTGGTTCAACGAACCGGCTCGAGGGTTGACGGCTATCCTGTTGACGCAGCGGCTTTTCGACAGCCCTGATCCGCCGCTTGTGCACAAGGATTTCCGGCGGGCGGTGAGCCTGGTGTTTGGTGATGGCGCATCGTGCCGCTGAATTCGGTGTATAATTGAA
>Ga0181531_10000363_pt1 | contig 31318 bp, 28 predicted proteins | sample PEATcosm2014_Bin_38_FD_119743 | JGI IMG/M metagenome (GOLD analysis project Ga0181531, IMG submission 119743) | Peatland microbial communities from MTU Mesocosm Facility, Houghton, MI, USA - PEATcosm2014_Bin11_10_metaG | ecosystem: Environmental > Terrestrial > Soil > Wetlands > Peat | place...
ACCAATTCGGCACGCTGTTCGGCCGGCGCGATTTCGTTGACGATCTGGAGGCTGCATCGGTAGCCGAGCGCAGTGGCGGCGCCGCTGATAACCGTGGCAATCACGAGTGTGACGATCGATCGCATCTGTTCTGCGGCAATCAGCAGTGCCAGCCCAACCAGCAGCATGATTGTTGAGATCAACATCGCCGTGCGGGGAGTAAGTGTGCCGGTCCTTGCAGCAGTTACGGCGCCGGTGCCGAAGAACAGCGCAACCAGCGCGCCGACTACCGCAAGATTGTGCTGCCCCAGTCTTTGCGAGAGCAGACCCGGGGTCAGAGCGGCATAGAAGCCACCCAGCGCAAATGTGGCAAAGGCCATCGCCGCCGGTGCGATGAACGCGAGTCGGATATTGCGCGGCACTCCGATACGCGGGCGCAGTGACAATTCGCTTGCTTTGCGCACGATGTGATCGACGCCCTCGGGCATGGACAGTGTCAGGAAGGTAATGGTCAACAGCATCAGCAGGTAAAGCACATAGCTCGTACGCAGCGGCCACGGACCGTACTGCGCCAGCAAACCAGCGATTATTGCCCCGGCGCCCAGCCCTGCGAGATTTCCCGCGCTCGCAAGCAGGGCAGCGCGAGCTTTGCTGTGCCCGGGCTCCAGCTCGGCGATCCAGGCGGTGAGGGCCCCTGCCCCCAGTCCTGCAGCGAGTCCATTCAGCGCTCTGGCAATGAATAACCAGCCGGTATTGGTCGCTGCGAGAAAACACAGGACGCTTGCAAAAAGCACGGCAAATGCAATGAGCGTCGTGGGGCGGCGGCCCAGTTGATCGGACAGTCGCCCAAATGCAAACAATGCGGCCAGGTTTCCGATGACATAGCTGGCATAGATCACCGTTACCATGAACTCGGAGAAGCCAAATTGCTGGCGATAAAGCGGATAGATCGGTGTTGGTAGTGTGCTACCAATATACAGCGACGCGATGCCTGCGACGCCGACCCACATCGAATTGGACCCGTGGCGGCTCAATGTACCGACCTGGCCGATGGTTCGCCCATGTGGACTCCATAGTGGAAAACCCGCCAGCGACGAGCAGCGGACAATGGAACAGGCAGCTCAGGAGTCAGCTTACGCTACGCTGCAGGATATTGTTCCGGTGAGGGTCTTGGCGAGCTAAATGACAGCCTTTACGATCGCATTGCTTTTTACGCTGGCCCAGATGACGGAGGCCTTCGCTGCGCCGGATTTGAACGTGCCGGCAAGCTGAGCAGGAATAAGAACCCGGCTAGCTCATCAACGACCTGATCTTCTCCGCGTCGGCGGGTGTCGCCGGATTGTAGACGACCATGTTGAGATCTGGCCGGCCGTCAACTGCGAATGCGGAATATTCGAAGGCGAGCGGACCGAGTACCGCGTGCAGTATCTGTTTGACGACCTCGCTATGGGTTTGAACATCGTTCTCGCCCCACATTCGTTTGAATTCTGGACTGAGGCGGGAGAGCTCATCGACCAGAGGTTCCACCTCGGCCGCCGCTCCCGCGCGTGCGGCGTCCACGCGGAACGCCCCCACTACGAACCGTGCCACGCTCTCCCAGTCGTGCTGGGTATCGCGCGCGCGAGGGTCCAGAAACATGAAGCGCAGGATGTTGCGCTGCTGCCGAGGCAGCGAACCGTAGTCGATCAGCATCACCGTCGCCGCCCGATTCCATGCGACCACATCCCAAATGGCGGTCCTGATGAGAGCCGGGCTCGGCTCAAGCGCATCGAGAACGCGCTGCAGCCGCGGCGTGACACCTTCGTCCTTTCGATAGCGAACCTCGGGCTGCCGCCCCAGCCCCAGCAGAAATAGGTGCTCGCGCTCCACATCCGTCAGCATCAGCGCCCGCGCGATTCGATTGAGGACGTCCGCAGAGGGTGCGCCGCCACGTCCCTGTTCCAGCCATGTGTACCAGGTCGGGCTGATGTGGGCTCGTTGCGCTACTTCCTCCCGGCGCAGTCCCGGCGTGCGCCGACGCTTGGAGGCAAAGCCAAGCGCTGCTGGATCGAGCTTGGCGCGCCGATCCTTCAAATAGGAGCCGAGCGGGCTCTCCGTCGCTGTGGATTGGCTCATCGTATTAGTCTATATACTAGGATAATGTCACTGCTTTACCACGATAACATGAAAGCAGACACTGTTCTCCACGACATCGAAGGGGACTTGTCATGCGCGTATTCATCACTGGAGCCACCGGCTGGGTCGGCTCGGCCATTGTGGAAGATTTGATCGGTGCCGGCCATCAGGTAGTTGGGCTCGCCCGCTCGGACAAGGGTGCGGCAGCGCTGGCGGCGGCGGGCGCCGAGGTGCATCGCGGTACGCTCGCCGACCTTGAGAGTCTGCGCAGCGGTGCGGAGCAATCGGATGCCGTCATCCACGCGGCCTTCAACCACAATTTCTCGAAATTCGTTGAGAATTGCGCGGAGGACCAGCGTGCCATCGAGACCATCGGCGCCGTGCTCGAGGGCACCAACCGTCCGCTGCTCGTCACCTCCGGTGTGGGCCTTCTCGCCCAAGGCCGCATCTCGACCGAGGAAGACGTGCCACCCTCCTCCTCCCCATTTCCCCGGAAATCGGACGCGGCAACGGTTGCGCTCGTCGAGCGAGGCGTGAAGGCATCCACGATCCGACTCGCCCCGACAGTCCATGGTCATGGCGATCACGGCTTCGTTCCGACACTGATTGCGATGGCACGCGAGAAGGGCGTATCTGCCTATATCGGCGATGGGCTCAATCGCTGGCCGGCAGTACACCGGCTCGACGCTGCCCGGGTCTACACGCTGGCGCTCGAGCGCCACGTAGAGCCAGGCCACTTCCATGCCGTCGCCGAGCAGGGCGTGCCATTCAAGCAGATCGCCGAGGTGATTGGACGACGCCTCGGCATCCCGGTCGTCTCGAAGACACGCGAGGAGGCGGCCGAGCACTTCGGTTGGTTCGCCATGTTCGCAGCCCTGGACGCTCCCAGTTCGAGCGAACGGACCCGCGCACTGCTTGGCTGGCAACCCCAACAGCCGGGGCTCATCGTCGATCTCGATCACCCGGCGTACTTTGCTCGGTGAACGTTCGAGGCTGCCACGTCTGCATCCCTACCTTGGCGGCGGCGAGCGTTGCTCTCGGGAGCGTTCGCCGTCAGCCCGTTCTGGCGCGGCTATTACCGCATCAGTTGCAGCGGTTGCGGGAGTGTCTTGAGCAGGTCATCGCTGAATTCCGCCTCGATGTGGAAGAAGGCAATCGCCGCGCGCGCCCCGGAGCGGTTCTCCCATGCGTGGTCCGTGCCGCGCTGAACCACCACATTACTTTTCCGCAAGCTCACTTCACTGTCGTCCAGTATCAGCACGACCTCCCCCTCAATGACGATCACGTAGTCCAGTGTCTGGGTCCGGTGCATGACGGTGCGCTTCCCGCCCTCGCTGAGCGGATAGATCTCGATGATCCGCAGCAGGTGCCCACTGGTGGGCATGATGGTGAATTCGCGCTCGTTTGGCTCCCGCGGCTCCGCAGCGGTGAGCATTGGCACCGCTCTGGCGACGCTCCATATCTCGTAGAAGTCGGCCCCCACCGAAGATCCCAGCATCGAATGGTGCTGCGGGGGCGGTCCATCCGATAGGACGATGGATCTTCCCTGCGCGTCATGCCCGGTGACGACGCGCCTGATGGATTCCGTCATTGAACTGCCTCGGCTATATACTGGTGCGCTGCGGCGGCTTCACTTGGCTGCGATATGGCGAAACAGATGCTTACGCGCTTCGTCGTCCATTTCGGCCTTGAAGACGTATTTGTCTTTGAGTGCTTCCGCACGCTGTGCAGCCGGTCGGGCAGTCACGAGGTCGAACCAGCGCTTGAGGTGCGGCAGGCTCTCCCATGCTTTCTCGCCCAGCACGTAGGGCACCGCGCGAGCCCAACCCCAGGCGGCCATATCGGCGATCGTGTACTTGTCGCCGAGCAGAAAAGGACCTGCCTGGGCTTGCCCGTCCAGGATCTCCCAGTGGCGTCGAGCTTCAAAGGCATAACGCTTGACCGCATAGTCCAGGCCCTTTGGGGCGTGATGGCTGAAATGCACCGCCTGACCCGAATACGGCCCAATGCCTGAAGCGATGAACATCAGCCACGACAGCAGTTCGCCGCGATTCTTGAGACCTTGCTGGGGCAGGAACTGGCCGGTTTTCTCGGCGAGGTAAAGCAGAATAGCGTTGCTGTCGAAGACTCGGATGTCCCCGTCAAGGATCGCCGGCGTCTTTGCGTTCGGATTGATTGCCAGGAACTCGGGCTTGAACTGCTCCCCCTTTCGCATATCAACCGGCACCACCTCGTACGGCAGGCCACTCTCCTCCAGAAAAAGCGCCACCTTCATGGGATTGGGAGCCGGATGGAAATAAAACTTGAGCACGCCAATTCTCCTTGGTTAGCGGCTCAGAATATCGGGCATATATCCCTGCCACAACGGGATTCGTGCCGCTGAGGCTGCCGACGCGCAAGTACTGTCGGCCGCATGCGCAGCGCGCGGTCACTCCGGCGCGGCAAAGCGCCAGGGGGCCTGGGCAGCTGACTCATCGGCGTCGAGGTCGCCCGCCATCGCCACCAACGATTCGGCGTTGGCTGCCAGCAGCCGTTGAAAATCCGCCGATGGCACGGCGCGGCTGAACAGAAACCCCTGCCACTCATCGCATTGAAACCGGCGCAGGATTTCCAGTTGCGCGATGGTTTCCACGCCCTCTGCAACCACCTTCAGGTCCAGCGAGTGGCCCAGCGCGATGATTGCCTTGGTGATGGCGAGGTCATCCGGATCGGCCGCGATATCACGTACAAAGGTGTAGTCGATCTTCACGCTATCGACCGGAAAGCGCTTGAGGTAAGCCAGGGAGGAATGCCCGGTGCCAAAGTCGTCGATTGCGAGCGTGATCCCGTAATTCTTGATCTGCTCGAGCAGGTGCAGGGCTTTCTCGGGATCGGTCATGACGACACTTTCGGTAATTTCGAATTCCAGCAGCTGCGGGTCGCATCCGGTCTCGCGCAGCACCCGGTTCAGATTGTCCAGCAGTCGCGAATCGGCAAACTGCTGGGCGGACAGATTGATGGCCACCCGGGTCGGCGGCAGCCGCGCATCGCGCCACTGTGCAATATCGGTACAGACGGTCTCCAGTACGCAGCAGCCAATGGACGAGATCAGGCCGGCCTCCTCTGCGACGAAGATGAAATCGCCTGGCTGCAGCATGCCCCGCTGGGGATGCCGCCAGCGCACCAGCGCCTCGGCACCGGCAATGCGGCCGGTTTGAATATCCACCTTCGGTTGGTAATGGACCTCTATTTCGCGCCGTGCTACCGCCTGCCGCAGTTCATTCTCGAGTGACAGCCGATCGACGCTGTGGACGTCGATCTCATTCGAATAGAACTGGAAGGTATTGCGCCCGGAGGCCTTGGCCCGGTACATGGCGATATCAGCGTTCTTGAGCAGTGACGAGCTATCGCTGCCGTCCTTTGGATAGACCGCGATGCCGATACTTCCCGACAGATGGTATTCCTTGCCCCCGATCTTCAACGGCCGGGTCATGGCCGTGAGCAACTTTTGGGCGACCGCGCTGAGCTCCTGGATTTCCGCAAACTGCTGGACGATCAGCGTGAATTCATCGCCGCCGACGCGCGCCAGCGTATCGCCTGAACGCACGCATTCGCGCAGATGCTTTGCCACCTGGCGCAGCACATGGTCGCCGGCATCGTGGCCGAGAGTATCGTTGATGATCTTGAACCGATCCAGATCCAGGAACAGTACGGCGACCGGTCCGCCGGCTCGTTGCGCGCGCGCGATTGCCTGCAGCAGCTGGTAGCTGAACAGCAGGCGATTGGGCAGCCCGGTCAGGTCATCGTGGTGCGCGAGGTGACGGATGCGATCTGCGGCCCAACAGCTTTCGATGGCAATGCCGGCAAGATTGGTACAGATCCGGATGAGGCGCTCGTCCATCGGCCGCGGGTCCGCACCGCGGCGGCTGTACAGGCATAGAGCCCCGAGCGCCTGATCCTTGCTGCCGAAGATGGGCCACGCACGCGCCAGCTGCAGGCCCGCCTGTCGCACCAGGGTCCGCATAGTCTCGCCTAAGGGATATTCGTCCAGATCGCGCACCATCACGGGTGCGCCATGACGAATCGATTCGATGCACGGCGTTACATCCTTGCGATCGGAGGCTTCCGCGATCGCCCGATCGAATCCGGGGGGCAGCGAGGGTGCGACGGCCATGCAATTTCGGGCGCCATTGGGATCGAGGGCCACCAGCGAGCACAGGCACCCATCGGACTGCGCTTCGACGAACTGCGCCAGGGTGGTGAAGATCACCTCGAGCGCGGCGCCCGATGCAATCAGGCTCAGGATCCGGTTCTGGTCCGCCAGCAGCGTCGCCTGATGCCGGCGCTCGGCTTCCCGGTGCAGGCTCTCCAGCGCGAAGGATGCCTCCATCGCCAACTGCTCGAGCAGCTCGACGATGTCCTTCTGAAAATAGTCCTCTTCGCGCGAGAACACACACAGCAGTCCGACGACTTGCTTCTGGCAGAGCAGAGGAAATGAAGCTTCCGAGCGAACCACGCCGCGGGCGGGACGAATGCCATTGATGACGCGGGGCTTGCCGGTGCGCAACGCGATGTGCAGCACGTCCGGGCGCTCGTTCGGAGGCGCCGCGGACGCCAGCAATAGTTCGTCCAGGTGCTCCTGGTGTTCGCCCTGGAAGGCCAGGAACTCGACACCGGATTGGTCACGCTTGAGCATTCCCACCGCGGCCAGCATCAACCCACTGGTGCCGACGCAGATGCGGCACAACTCATCGAACAGTTGCTTGCGGTAGCGAACGCGGGAAATGAGCTGGCTGGCCTGGCTCAATGCCGCGTAAAGTTCGGTCAGCCGCGCCAGGCCTTGTTCCTTGGCATCGCGCTCACGCACCCGCGCGCGCGTGATGCCAATGCACAACAGGCCGGTGATCAGCGTCCCGATCGCCAGCGCGATGATCAGCAGGCTGCGGGTCCACCGCGCCAGCTGCCCGAGGGTGGATGAGAATCGCGCCGACAGTGGAGTGAGTTCGCCGTTGATGCGGTTGAGTTCGGATCGCGCCGCGATCAGTTCACTTTCCGGAACCACGCTGCCATCGGCCGGGTGGATGCGGGCCGCGACGGAAAACAGGCGTAAGGTGTAGGAGTCCCCCTCGGTCCAGATGTCGATCGCACGCCGGACCAGACCCACCTCGCCGAACAATCTGAACAGCAGGATGATGCTGCCAATATCGGCCGAATCACTGCCGCCCTGCTGGAAGCCTTCCCAGGCAGCCTTCAGATCCGCGGGACGGCGCTGCAGCGCAAGGCGGGCCCGCAAGTCACCGAGCGGAAAAGCAATGGCCGTGAGGTATCGGTTGAAGTCCTCTTCGGCGTGGGTGACGGTGTACTGCGAGAGGTAATAGGTCGCGTTCTTCTGTCCCTTGGAGTACAGCCCCTCGCCGCCCACCCAGGCGCGCACGGTCGATAGCACCTCGATGCTGACCACGGCGGCAATCAACATGACGGTCAGCGATACCAGCACGGGCGCTACGAAACGCAGCGCCGATCGTGACATCGCATTGGACCCGAGGGGGCTGCTGCGTTCGGATCGCATCATCCCTGGGATCACCGAAGGTAAAGGGAGTTGACAGAGAGCTTATCGGGCAGAAACGCGCGTTACCGAGAGAGCGGTCACGGCTATGGGCTCGCCAAAAGCAACTGTTAAATGACCGATAAAGAACCGACGGCGGCGGCTCCGGACGACCCCGGACACCTCAGCAGCAGTTGCGCAGTTCGACACTCCCCCGTAGACTCGACATAATCTGCCAAAAAACGCAGAAAGATCGATAAAAACCAAAGGGTTAAGCGATGCGACATATGCAATTTCTCGGAAACAGGGCAATTTAAGCCCGCTTGAGACCTCTGGCTCGCCCGCGCGGTGATCTCCGTCACGGCGGCTGGGCCCGGTCTGTAACAACAACCAGCATTGGAGCTGCAATGGACCACAAAAACCAATCACTGGCCGATGATCATTGGGTCGAAAGTCTCCATACCTATGTGAGACCCGACTGGAATGATCTGGTGTCGGGAGAGTTTGCCACCAAGGTCATCAACGGCACCTGGTCGCTCGAGGCCATGCGCGGCTGGATTCTCCAGCTCTACCCCTTCATTCATGCTTTTCCCAAGTTTCTGGCCGAGGCGCTGATCAAGGTCGAGGATGAATATTCGCGCTCCTTCCTGATCGACAATATTCGCGTCGAGAAGGCGCACGCCGACCACTGGCTGTGGATGGGTGAAGGTTTCGGCATTCCACGAAAGGAGATGATGGCGCTGGCCTCGGGAGAACGAGCCCTATTGCGCGATGTCCAGTCGTTGAGCGACTGGATCTGGTACATCAATGCGAAGGGATCGCTCGAGGAGGCGGTGGCTGCAACCAGCTTCGCCATCGAGGGTGCCACGGGCGACCTGAGCCGGGCGCTGCTCGAGGGCTTCGAGTCCTATGGATCGCGTCCGGGCGTGACGATGAATCCGCGAACCACCAAGTGGTTCCGCAACCATGCCAAGTACGATGACGAACATCCGCGCATTGCGCTGGCGGTGGTGACCCGCTACGCCCAAACCGAACGTTCGCGCATGAAGGTCATGGTCGCCGCCCGGCGCAGCCTGCAATTGCTCAATCTGGCGCTGCTTACTGCCAGCCGCGTTTATTCCAAGGAAAACGCCATCACGGTCACGATGGGCAACATCCCGCGCGCCGGCGATCGCCGGCGCGGGCAGCAGCCGATCGGGTTTCCCGATCGGCGCATCGTCGATCAACGCGTGCCGGCGCCCCGGACCGAGGAATCTCGTATCCCGGCCTGAGTCGATTCACCCGGCCGACCCGTGGCGGGTCGGCCGGTCGCCGTTGAGCGCACGGTAGCCTCCGCCAGATAACCGCCCGCGAATTCGCCGCGCGCGCGTCGCTCCGAGACCGAAGTCTCGACATGTGGGTCGCTGGCACCGGCACGGTGCGCGGCCCAAAGCGCCAGCTCCCGCGAGACCCGCCTGGCCTCCTCCACCGCCTCTGCCGCATCGGCATAGTCGCGGCTGCCCGCAGGGTCGTGCACCCGGAAAACGTTCAGGGTCGGCTGATTCACGAGTACCTCACGCGTCTCGGATACGACGCCGGCCACCGCGCCGACCGCATTGCACACGGCTGCATGCTCCGGCACGAAAAGCTCGGCGCCCAGGCGGCGCGCCACTTCGGGGTAGTAGGTTCCGGCGGGGGCGCCAATGGCAATGAGCGGCTTCGCCAGCCGGAACTGTGCGTCGATCAACTTCGAGAAGCGGCGTCCGGAGATGACATCCTCGATCAAAACCCCCAAGGGTCCCCAACGTGTGTTCCGGGCCTCTACCCCCGGGTCATGCGCCAGCACGCATTCGATGACGACGCGCGCCGCTTCGCGCAGCACGTGCTCGTAGATTCTTTCGCTCCACTGCTCCGGCGTATCGGCAGCGGTGCGAGCGGCCGCGTTGCACTCCTCGGTGGCAAGGATGGCTGCACCCAGGCGCGCGGCCTCGGCATTCCAATCCTGCTGTCGTCCAAGCACGTGCATGGCATCGCTGGGCGTAAACGCCGCCAACGTCGCAAGGCCGCGATCGACCAGCCGGCGCGCCGCTTCGATGCCCTGCGAGGTGCGCGCTACCTCATCGAGCCGGCGCGGGGCCGGGGTCAGAGCAGCCCAGACTCGCTGCTCGATCCCATCCAGACGCACGTGCGGATCCCGCCCGGGATTGCGATAGATAAACTGCGTTGCAAAGGGTGGCGGTCGCTTGCTGGCGCTGAGCAGGCGCAGCGCCGCGAGCACCTCGGGAAACCGATGCGCCAACAGGCTCAACGGCATTGCCTTGCGGGGACCGACGCTCAAGCGTCCATGGCGGTCCAGGTGCACCTGGCTGTCACCGCCAAGTCCGCAGGTGCGCACGTCCACGGCCTCGACCATGGTGCGCCAGCCGGCGATCACCGCGCCCTCGGATCGAATCACCGGTTGACCGGCGATCACCACGGCGACATCGGTCGTAGTGCCACCCATGTCGGCCACGGTGAAATCCTTCTGGCCGCTCAGGTAACCCGCGCCCACCACGCTGGCGGCGGGACCAGACAGCACGGTTTCGACGGGGCACTCCAGTGCCACCTCGGCGCGCATCAACGTGCCATCACCCTTGACGATCATGAGGGGCGCGGCGATCGTCTCGCGCGCCAGCACCTGGCTGATCGCTTCCAGCAGGTGGCGGATCTGCGGCGTCAGCCGTGCGTTCAGGGCGGCGGTCAGCGCCCGCTTGGGCGCATCCAGCTGTGAGCTCAATTCATGGCTGCAGGTCACAGGATGCCCGCACAGTGCGCGGATTCGCTCGCGCACGCGCCGCTCGTGCGAGGCATTACGAACCGAGAACAGTGCCGCCACGGCGAAGGCTTCGACTTGCCCGCCAAATTCGCGCACGGCCGCATCGACCGCGGCCTCATCGAGCGGCTCCGCCTCGGCGCCGGTGGCATCGTGACCGCCCCGCACGCCCACGACTACGCCACCGCCGCCGCGTTTCAGGCCCGAGCTTTCAGTCATGCGCTCATCGAAACCGACCAGAATCGTGCAGATGGGACTGAATCGGCTTTCCACGACCGCATTGGTCGCCAGCGTCGTGGACACCGACACCAGTGAGACCTGCTCGCGCCGCACGCCCGACGGCAGGCGGGCGAGCAGTGCGCTGATGGCCTCGCCCAGACCGACGGCCAGATCCCAGTGAGTCGTCAGCGCCTTGGCGCTCGCGACGATGTGACGATCGCCGTCGAGCGCCACCGCATCGGTGTAAGTGCCGCCAGTGTCGAGGCCAATCCAGATGTCGCGGTCGGGGTTCATGAACCGTGCATTGTACGAATCAGCCTCGTGCCCGTGGCGGTCACTCGTGATCCTTCAGCACCACGAGGTTCGCAACTTTCGCCGGCTGCTCAATCATCAGTTCGCGCAATGTCGCCTGCGGCATCCAGGACCAGAGTTTCCCACTTAGCCACAACTTGAGCCTGGTCCGCGGAATGAACCAACCGACGCTGTCGGCCATTTTCTGCGCCTCGATGACGAACCCGCGCATGCGCGACTGATAGTTCGAAAATGCAGTGGCGTAGTCGCCGTCGGCTGCTTTCAACTCCGAGGCCAGTACGAAGGCGCCGACCATCGCAATACTCGTTCCCATCCCGGCCATCGGCGATGCGCAGGACGCCGCATCCCCGATCAGCGCCACCCGTCCGCTGGACCAGTCATCCATTTTGACCTGGCTCAGCGAGTCGAAGTAAAAATCCGGCGCCGCAGCCATCATCTCCAGCATCCGCCGCGCTTCCCACTTCACATCGGCGAATGTCTCGCGCAACAGTTGTTTCTGTGCCGCCACGTCATGCCGGTCGTAATCCATCTGCGCGGAGGCGAAATAAAAGGAGGCCTGGGCGTTGCCATGGTTGCTGTTGCCAAAGCAGCCCACGCGCTTGCCCAACTGCACGTAGTAACGGCCCGTATCGTGCAACTGCAGAAAATCCGGCACCGTGAAGATGGCGATGTAATATCCCATGTGCCGCACGAACTTCGACTCCTCGCCGAACACCATTGCCCGCACATTCGAATGCAGACCGTCCGCGCCGAACACCAGATCGAAGGCTTGACTCCGTCCGCCCCGTAACGTGACCTCCACCGCGTCCGTGGTCTGCCGCAGCGAAGCGATGGAGTCAGCGAAGGCATACTCGGCAGTATCGCGCGTGGCCTCATACAGCAGCTTCGACAGATCCCCGCGCATGATTTCGAGCTCCCCACTGGTGAAGCCGTCGGGCAAGCGCGCCACGACTTCGCCCCGCTCGTTGACCATGGTGATCGACCCGGTACGGGTCTGAAGCGCCTTTACCTCATCGATCAGCCCCATGCGCTCGAGTACCCGCATGCCTGTTCCCCGAAAATCCACCGCGTAGCCGCCAGGCCGAATCCCCGGGGCGCTTTCCACCACAGTCACTTCAAAGCCGAACCTGCTTAGCCAGAACGCCAGCGTCGGCCCGGCCACGCTGGCACCCGAAATCAAAACGCGCCGATTTCTCACGGCAGTATGGCGAGTACGTCCGCCGGTACCGGGCGAAGTTCCATCAGGGAAAGCCGCGCCGCCGGATCCGTCGTCGGCCAGGATTTCGACGGCGATTCGTAGGTGACGTTGCTGAAGGGCATGTAGAGCTGCGGTTCGCGCCGAAGGTAAACCGAACAAACACCCCCGTCATCATCGGCATAGTAGCGCTCGGAAGTATCTACCGCGGACCACGCCCCCGCGGTCTTGCGGCCCCGGTTCCATGGCTTGCGGTATTCGAGGATCATGACTCGTCGAGTGACGTGCATCGTCAGCACGACCGCGGTAGCACTTGCGACGGAATCGTGCGCGGCTGGCGAGCAGTCAATCACCTCGGCATCGATGACGAAACCAGCGCTCCGGGGCCCGGGCAGCGCGATGTACAGTGTGCCCAGGACCAGCGCGAGCGCGCAGACAATCAGAGACTGGCGCCTGATGGCATCCGACATGGGGAGCAATCCGGCGACCGTGCCGAGCAGCAACCCGGCCAGCGCGCCGCCGGGACCTGTAACGAATAGGCCCAGCAGCGGTCCCTGGTTGGCGCCCGGATTGACGATCAGCGGCCCGACGAAGCCCGCCAGAAAACCGGCGACACCCAGCGTCGCGGTCCAGACGCGCAGGCTATGGCCGAGCGTTTTCGCCGGCAACTCGACGGGCATTGTCCAGGTCCCACCCTGCGCCGAGGGCTTTGTACACGGCAACCAATGAGGTTGCCGTATCGGTGCGGCTCTGCGAGAGCAACAGATCGGCGCTCAGCGCGGTGCGCTCGGCATCGAGTACTTCCAGGAAGTCGATCAACCCGCCTTCGAAGCGCCGGCGCGCCAGATCCGACGCCTTGTCGCTGGCGGTTGCCGCAACCTGCAATGCGTCGCGCCGCAGCTGGCTGCGGCCGAAACTGATGAGCGCGCCCTCAGTGTCTTCCAGCGCATTGAGGACCGCGGCCTGGTAGTTCGCAAGCGCCGCATCAGTCAGTGCTTCGGCCGAACCGATGCGCGCGCGTACGCGACCCAGATCGAAGGCAGCCCAGGTGATGCTCGGGCCGGCCGTGAAAAAGCGCGAATCTTCCTGGCCGAATTGGCCGAAGGTCGGCGCCAGGTAGCCAATGCTTCCCACCAGCGTGACCTTGGGGAATAAATCGCCGGCCGCCACACCGATGCGCGCGGTGGCACCCGCCAGCCGGCGTTCCGCCACGCGCACATCGGGCCGCCGGCGCAACAGCTGCTCCGGTGTGCCGATGGAATTCAGTGCCGGCAGCGTCGGCATGGGTTGCGGGGCCAGCTTTGCGCTCAGCGCGCCGGGCTGGCGTCCCGTGAGGACGCTGAGCCGATATATCGTGGTGGCGATGGAGGTTTGCAGTGTCGGTATCGACGACAGCGTGGTTTGCCACTGCGCCTCGGCGCGGGAGGTGTCCAGCTCGTTGCCCCTGCCCGCTTCCAGGCGCACGCGAGTGAGCTTGAGCGAGGCGAACTGGCTGTCCGCATTGCGCTGGGTGAGATCCAGCTGATCCTGCAGGCCGCGCAGAACGAAATAATTGCGCGTCACTTCGGCGATGATGCTGACGCGCGCGTCCTGCAGTGTCGCTGCGGCGACGCCGACATCGGCGCGCGCGGCCTCCACGTTGCGCCTCACCCGCCCGAAAAGATCCAGCTCCCACAGTCCCTGGAAACCGGCATCCGCGGTATCGAATTGCCGGTCATGCTGATCGACACCCGGTAACTCTTGCTGGGCATCGAGCTGATGCGTGTAGGCGGCAGCGGCCGTCACAGTGGGAAATAGATCGAATCCTGCCAGGCGTCTTTCGGCCCGCGCCGCCCGCAGATTCGCTTCGGCGGCCGCCAGATCGTTGTTGTGCGCCAGGGCGTCGTCCACCAGCGAATCGAGCAGTTGGTCGCCGAACCCGGTCCAGTATTGTTCGACCGCTTCGTTCTCGGCCAGCCCCGCCTCCTGTGCGCCACCGAAGTGCGGATCGACCGGCGTGGCCGGTTGGTGATAGTTGCGGCCGACCTCGCAGCCCGCGAAGATCATCAGCAGCATTCCCAGGGCCAGCGCGCCCGCAGGATTACGCACCGTACGGCTCCTGTGCCGGCGGCAGCGCGGTCGGCAAGGTTGGCGTTGGCGTATCGGCCGGTTCGGCGCGCGGCGGGGTTGAAAAGCTCTCCACCGTCACGAAGAAAACCGGCGTCAGGAACAGCCCGAACAACGTCACGCCCAGCATGCCGGAAAATACCGCGATGCCGATCGCCTGGCGCATTTCGCTGCCGGCGCCGCTGGCGATCACCAGCGGCACCACCCCCATGATGAAGGCGAAAGATGTCATCAGGATGGGGCGCAGGCGCAAGCGGCAGGCCTCCACGGCCGCAGCGACGGGTGCCATTCCGTGGTCGACGCGTTCGCGGGCGAACTCGACGATCAGGATCGCGTTCTTGCAGGCCAGTCCGACCAGCACGATGAAACCAATCTGTGTCAGCACGTTGTTATCAGAGCCCTTGAGCCACACGCCCACCATGGCGCTCAGCAGGCACATCGGCACGATCAGGATCACCACCAGCGGCAAGCCCCAGCTTTCGTACTGCGCGGAAAGAATCAGGAACACCAGCATGACGCAGATCGGAAACACCAGCAGTGCCGTGTTGCCGGCACTTTTTTGCTGAAAGGTCAGATCCGTCCACTCGTAACCAAAGCCATTGGGCAGTGTTTCTTTGAGCACGCGTTCCATGGCGGCCGTGGCCTGGCCCGATGAGACACCCGGGGCCCCCTGGCCGTTGATGTCGGAGGCCAGATAGACGTTGTAGTGGGACACGCGATCCGGTCCTGCCTCGAAGCGCACATCCGCAATGGCGCCCATGGGCACCATGTCGCCGTTGAGGTTGCGCGTCTTGAGATTGGCGATGTCTTCCGGTTTGCTGCGGAATCGCGCCTCCGCCTGCGCGTACACGCGATAGGTGCGCCCGAAGCGGTTGAAATCATTGATGTACACCGATCCGAGATAGGCCTGCAAGGTATCGAACACGCTCGACAGCGGCACGCCCTGCTGCTTGGCCTTGACCCGATCGACGTCCGCGAACAGCTGCGGCACGCTGTTCTGGAATGTCGAATAGGTTGCGTAGGGATTGAGTTGGTGCTGCTGCCGGGCCTTGCTGAGCACTTCAGCGGTAACGCGTGCCAGCTCGTCGTAGCCGTGGGCGGCGCGGTCCTGGATGTAGAGCTTGAATCCTCCCGTCGTGCCCAGGCCCTGCACTGGCGGCGGCGGCACGGCGAAAATAACAGCTCCGGGGATGCTGCTGAATTTCTTGTTCAGTGCGCTGGCAATGCCCGCTGCCGACAGTGCCTTGGTGCGGCGCTCGCTGAAGGGCTTCAGGGGAAAGAAGCAAACCGCCGCATTGCTCAGATTGACGAAGCCCTGGACCGAGAGGCCCGAGAAGCCGATCACATGGTCGACCCCTTCGGTCTGCCCCGCGAGCTGCGAGACCTGGCGGACTACATCTTCGGTGCGATCCAGCGATGCCGCATCCGGCAACTGTACGATGCCGATAAGGTACTGCTTGTCCTGCGGAGGAATGAATCCTCCGGGAACCACCTGGAACATGCCCCAGGTCGCCACCAGCAGCAGCGCAAATAGCGCGAGCACCGCGATCCGCACGGCCGTGATGCGCTGGACGGCCTGCCCGTATCGTTGCGAGGCGTGGGTGAACCCACGATTGAAGAGCGCGAAGAATTTGCCGAAGACCCGGTTGATGCCCCGTTGGAACCAATCGGGCTCGGCGTTCTTCGGTTTCAGCAACAGCGCCGCCAGTGCCGGCGACAGCGTCAGCGAATTGAACGTCGATATGATGGTGCTCGATGCAATCGTGATGCCGAACTGGCGGTAAAACTGTCCCGTGAGTCCGCTGACGAACGCCACCGGCACGAACACCGCGCACAGCACCAGCATGATGGAGATGATGGGCCGCGTAACCTCGCCCATGGCGGCATGAGCCGCCGCGCGGGGCGCCAGTCCATCCTCGATTTTGCGTTCGATATTCTCGACCACGACGATCGCATCGTCCACGACGATGCCGGTTGCCAGCACCAATCCGAACAGCGTCAGCGAATTGATCGAAAAGTCGGCGATCAGCAGCGCCGCCAGCGTGCCGATGATGGCCACTGGAACGGCCACCAGCGGTATCACGCTGGCACGCCAGGTCTGCAGAAATACCACCACCACCAGCACCACCAGCAGCACCGCCTCGAACAGCGTATGGATCACTGCCTCGATGGAACTGCGGACGAACACCGTTGGGTCGTAGTCGATTTCGTAGGTGACGCCCTGGGGAAAGCTCTTGGCCAGCTCCTTCATGGTGGCGCGCACGCCGTCGGAAAGCTTCAGCGCATTGGCACCCGGCAGCTGGAACACGGGGATGGCGACGGCCGGGCCGCCATCCAGCATGCTGCGCAGCGCGTAGGTGTCCGGTCCGAGTTCAAGCCGAGCTACATCGCGCAGGTAAGTCGTCTCGCCGTTGGCGCCGTTCTTGATGACGATATTTTCGAACTGCTGTTCGGTCTGCAGCCGGCCCTGCGCGTTGACGATGTATTGAAACTGGGTGCCCGGGAGCGCCGGCTGTCCCCCGATCTGCCCCGCGGCGACCTGCACGTTTTGCTCGCTGACGGCCTTGAGCACCTCATCGACATCCATATTTCGCGCGGCGATCTTGGCCGGATCGAGCCACAGCCGCATGGCGTAGTCACCCGAGCCGAACACCTCCACGTCCCCCATGCCCTGCAGTCGCGCCAGCACATCCTTGATCTGGATGACGGCATAGTTGCGCAGGTAGAGCGAGTCGTAGGCGCCAGTGGTGGATTTGAGGAACACCACCATCGTCAGGTCGGGCGACTTCTTCTGCGTCACCAGTCCCAACTGACGCACCACGTCTGGAAGACGCGTTTCGGCCTGGGTGACGCGGTTTTGCGTCTGCACCTGCGCAATGTCGAGATTGGTGCCCAGCCGGAAGGTGACAGTGATGGCAAAATTGCCGTCGGGCGTCGACGATGAATTGGTGTAGATCGCGTTCTCAACGCCGTTGATCTGCTGCTCGAGCGGCGTGATGACGGTTTCGGCAATGGTCTTGGGCGAAGCGCCCGGATATTGACCGCTCACGACCACCGTCGGCGGCACGATCTCCGGATATTCGGTGATCGGCAACGACGGTATGGCCAGCAGACCGGCAGCCGTGATGAGGATGGCCAATCCAGTCGCAAAGATTGGCCGTTCGATGAAGAAGGACGATATATTCATCGACCCAGCGCCTTCACTTGCGCGGCGCAGGTGCCGGCGGCGCGTCTGGCACGACGTCGCCGTTGGACATCGCGACTTTCTGTGGCGTCACCGTGATGCCGGGGTGCACCCGCTGCGCGCCGCTGACGATGATGGTTTCGCCCGCCTTCAGGCCTTCGCGCACGATGCGCAGTCCGTCGATGATGCGACCCAACTGCACCCGGCGGTATTCGACCTGGTTGTTGGCGCCGAGAACGAACACATATTTCTGATTCTGGTCGGTGTTGACCGCGCTATCGTCGATCAGTATGGCGGTGTATTCGCTGCTGCCGAGCAGTTGAACCCGCGCGAATAACCCGGGAGTGAACAGCCCCTCCTTGTTATCCAGGATTGCGCGCGCCCGGATCGTGCCGGTCTGGGGATTCAACTGATTGTCGACGAAGTCCATCGCCCCCACGTGCGGGAACCCCTGCTCGTTGGCGAGACCGATGCGAACCGGGTTGGGGGCGTCGCGTGAACTGGGACGCTCGCCTGTTCGCGCCATCTGGTTGTAGCGCAGGTAGGCCTGCTCGTCGCCCTCGAAATAGACATAGATGGGATCGACCGACTGAACCGTAGTCAGCAACGTGCCGCCATTGACGCCGCCGGTGACCAGGTTTCCGCGCGTGACTTCGGCGCGACTGACCCGGCCGTCGATCGGGCTGGTGACCCGCGTGAAATTCAGATTCAGCCTGGCCGATTCAAGGGTGGCGGTCGAACCGGCGACATTGGATTCGGCCTGCGCGACCGTGCTCTTGCGCTCATCGAGTTCTTCCACGGACACCGCGCCGCTATCCCGAAGTCGCTGCACGCGGGTGAGTTCGATCTGCGCCAGTTCCAGCGCCGTTTTGTAGCGCGTGACGTCTGCGGCCGCATGATCCGCTTCCGCCTTGTAGGGGCGCGGGTCGATGATGAAAAGCAGTTCGCCACGCTTGACCTGGCTTCCTTCCTTGAATGCCACCTCATCAATGTAGCCGGACACGCGCGGACGAATCTCCACGCTTTCCACCGCCTGGAAGCGGCCGGTGAACTCATCCCAGTCCTTGACCCGACGCTCCAGCACCTGCGCGACGGTGACCTGCGGCGGTGGGGGTGGCGCCGCGCCCTCGCCTGATTTGCCGCAACCTGAAATGCAGAGGTAAAGCACCGCGCCTGCGCAGGCGAGCGCAATCTTCCCTGGTCTGATCACGCACACTCCCTTGCCGATGCGTCTTGATCCGCCGGATCAAATCATACTAACCCGCTCGAGGCGGCGCGTTACAGTCCATCTGGGCCGGTACGCCCTTCTGTACGGTGTCTGCCTGCGGATGACGCCCGCGGATCGCGGGCTCCGGGCCTTCGCAATCAGCACCGATGCTGCCTTCATTCTAGCCTTTACCCTGTGCGCCCGGCTGATGCTCCTGAGTCCCTAGGCACCCTCGACGGACAGATCAACTTCGACATTGCCGCGCGTCGCGTGCGAGTAGGGGCAGATCTTTTCATGTGCCTCGCGCGCCAGGGCCGCAAGATCGGCGCTGGGCAGAGTGGTGTCCTTGACGTGCAGCTTGACTGCCAACCCGAAACCGCCGGCATCGCGCGGGCCGATCGAGACACTGCACGTCACCATCGCGCCCTTGGCATTCTTCTTCTGCTGCGACGCCACGTAGTCGAGCGCGCCGCCGAAGCAGGCGGCATAGCCGCAGGCAAATAAGTGTTCCGGCGTGGTTGTGCCGGGTTTGCCCGGGCCGCCCATTTCCTTGGGCACCGACAGATTCACGGAGACGGAATGATCCGAGGCTTCGCTGTGGCCGTTTCGACCACCGGTGCAGCTGGCTGTTGCCGTGAACAGGACTTTGATGCTCATTGAACGCTCCCGGAAAAGTAATCGGCAATCTCTGTTCGGACGGAATATAGCCCAACGAGGCTGGCAATCGTCACCAGCCGCTCAGACGTCAATGCGTCGTCTCGCACCTCAGGAACCCGGCACCAGATTCGTGGCGCTGATGTCGGCTATGCGCGGCACGCCGGTCAGGGTCATCGCCACTCGCATCTCGCGCGACATCAGCTCGAGCAGTTTGGCGACGCCCCCTTCGCCGCTGGCCGCCAGCGCATACAGCCAGGCGCGGCCGAGCAGTACCCCCCTGGCACCCAGTGCCAGCAGCCGCACGACGTCCAGGCCCGAGCGCACGCCTGAGTCGGCCAGTACCGTGAGCCGATCACCGACCGCCGCCGCGATTGGGGGCAGGGCCCTGGTACTCGACAGCACGCCATCCAGCTGCCTGCCGCCATGATTGGACACGACAATGCCGTCCGCGCCGATGTCGGCCGCGGCGCGCGCGTCCTCCGGATCCAGGATGCCCTTGATGATCAGCGTACCGTCCCAGCCGGCCCGGATCCAATCCAGGTCCTTCCACAGGATTGTCGGATCGAAGTTGGCGCCCAGCCAGCCCATGTAGTCATTCAGTCCACTGGCGCGCCCGAGCACGGGGTCGAGATTTCCGAGGCGATGCGGACGGCCCCGTAGTCCCACATCCCAGGCCCAGGCCGGATGAGTCAGCGCCTGCAGCAGGCGTCGCAGCGGGGCGCGTGGTCCGGACATTCCGGAATGTGCATCGCGATAGCGCGCACCTGGTACCGGCATGTCCACGGTGAAGACCAGTGCCTGCACTCCCAGCGCTTTGGCCGTGGCCAGCAGATCGCGCATGAAGCCGCGATCGCGGATCACGTAGAGTTGAAACCACAGATGAGCGCTGCCGGCCGCCTGCGCCACCTCGGAGAGCGAACAGATCGACACGGTCGAGAGGCAGAACGGTATGCCTGCGGCCTTGGCGGCCCTGGCCGCCTGCAGTTCGCCGCGTCGATGAAACATGCCGGCAATGCCGACCGGGCCGAGCATGATGGGAAGCGATCGCTGCGTTCCAAACAGCGTGGTGCGCAGATCGATCTCCCCGCAGCCCTGCAGTACCCGTTGGCGCAGCGCGATATCGGCGAGATCAGCGACATTACGCTGCAGCGTGTGCTCGCTGTAGGCACCGCCATCGGCGTAATCGAACAGGAATCGAGGCAATCGCCGTCGCGCTGCCTCGCGGAAATCGAGCGTCGAAGAGATGATCACAAGTCGAGTCCAGCCGCACGAGGCGGCCTTGTTGAGTCTCCCGTGCAGCGCGCGTCGAGCGTCAGGCTCGTCGAATGGCGTGATAGATAACCAGCACCAGCACCGCGCCGATCACGGCCACGACCAGGCTGTAAATATTCAACCCGCTGACGCCCGCGGCGCCGAAGGCATTGAACACCCAGCCGCCGACCACCGCGCCGATGACGCCAAGCACGATGTCGAGAAACAGACCCTCGCCGCGCTTATTGACCAGCTTGCTGCCGATGAAGCCAGCAATGAGACCAAGAACTACCCAGGCGAGGATGGACATGATAGGCCCCGTTATTGTTGGTGTCGGCGTTGACGGCCATCATACGCGCAGGGTCAGCGGTGCGCGATCAGAATGCGAAACAGCTGCATCTGTGGCGCTTCAGACAGGCCCACCGCACAATTGCTGCCCCGTCATCGCTGCGGAGCATCCATGGCCCCTTCCCGCCCCAGCATTGCCGACAAGCGTCGTGCATTTGCCCAGTTGCACCAGTCAGGCTGCTTTGCCATTCCCAACCCTTTCGATATCGGCAGCGCGCTGTACCTGCAGAGCCTCAGGTTCAAGGCGATTGCGACCACCAGTTCCGGCTTCGCCTGGACGATCGGACAGGCCGACAATCAAGTCTCGCGCGAGGCGGTGCTCACGCACCTGGCTGCGATCGTGGCGGCCACCGACATCCCTGTGAATGCCGATTTCGAGTCCGGATTCGGAACCGACGCGGCCGGCGTGGCCGAGAGCGTGCGCCAGGCTGTCGCCACCGGCGTTGCCGGACTCTCGATCGAGGATTCGACGGGGATTGCGGCGCGCCCACTGTACGAGATCGATGAGGCGGTTGCACGGGTGCGGGCCGCGCGGCGCGCGATTGATCAGGCCGGCGGTGATACCCTGCTCGTGGGCCGCGCGGAATGCTTTCTGGTAGGCCGTCCGGACCTGGCGGAAACCATCGCGCGACTGAAGGCCTACGCCTCTGCCGGCGCCGACTGCCTCTATGCACCCGGGCTGCGCACCCGCGAAGAGATCCGCGCGGTGGTCGCGGCGGTGGCGCCTAAGCCGCTCAACGTGCTGCTTTGGTCGCCGGGGGAACAGACCCTGCAGGAATTCCAGGAGCTGGGCGTGCGACGTGTCAGCGTCGGCGGCGCCCTCGCACGCTCGGCGTGGGGCGGGTTCATCCGCGCGGCGCGGCTGATCGCAGAGGAAGGTCGTTTCGATGGATTGGCCGGCTCGGCCTCAGGGAGCGAACTGAACTCATTGTTCCAGGCACGCTGACGCGGCGTCAGCGGCTCAATGGTCGGTTCTGCGGCGCCCGGTAGTATTGCGGCGATTGTCACGCACGCCGCGCGTGACCACGGTCGGAGTCATCGGAGAAAACGCGCGCCGCTCTTCCGCGCGCCGCGGCCCCGCGCGCCGATCCGGGAAATGCTTGTACACGGTGTTGCAGCTCTTGGGATCCGGGCAATTTCGCAGCGGCAGCGGCGGCGCTTCATGCGCCAGAAAGCGCACCCCCTTATAGGAGCCACAGACCGGACAACTCGGGCGCTGGGTGACAATGCCCACCGCGTGCCAGGGATTGGCGACGGTGATGTGCTGGCTGTTCTTGAACTGACGAGCCTGGATTTTCTGCCCACCGAACAGGGACAGCAACTTATCTAATGCCGCCATGCGCGCTCCGCTCCTTAGGCTTTCTTAGTGGCGAAGAATTTCCTCATGAATTCCCTCCTGAAGAAACTCCTCCCCGGCGGGGAGTTTTACCATATAAACACCCTGCGGTCGCCCCGCATCGGCAAGCGCCGCAGTATGGCGGCAGCCCGCACCGGAATCGGCCGGTAAGCCTGCTCGATGCGCATTAGGTTGAATTGTTTGCCATAAAGTCCTCCGGATTCAGGGCCGCCGGAGGTCAAAAGTCGGCCGCGTGGCGCCGGCTGGCGAAGAAGTAAAAGATCGGGATGCCGAGCAGGATGGCAACGCAGCCCCAGGCGGAACTCTCCAGATTTGCCATGAAGGTGTAATAGAGCAGCACCGCCGAGACCAGAATGAAAATGGCCGGCACGAACGGGTATCCCCAGACGCGGTATGGCCGCGCCGCTGCCGGGTCGCGATGGCGGAACACGAACAGCGTGCTGCCCGCGATCATGTAGAACAGCCACTCGGCGAAGATGGCAAGGGAGAAAAACTGCTTGAAATTTCCCCCGAACAACAGCAATGCGATGGCCAGGAGGCACTGTACCGTGATCGACACGGCCGGCGTGCGATATCGCGGGTGAACCTCGGCGATGGCCTTGAAGAAATAGCCATCGCGCGCGGTTGCGAACGGCACCCGGGCTCCGCTCATGATGGTGCCGTTCAGCGTTACCAGCATCGAGAGGGCGATGCCCACCGACACGAGGCTCGCGCCGGTATGCCCCAGCACCAGCGCCACGGCGTCCGAGGCCGGTCGCTCGGTAGCCGCCATCGTCGCAGCAGGCAGCACGTACTGCACCGCGGCGTTCACCAGTACATACAGCGCCCCCACGATGGCAACGCCCCAGATCAGCGACAGCGGGATGTTCCGCTGCGGATTACGGATTTCCCCTGCCACCATGTTCAAGTCGTTCCAGCCGTCATAGGCCCACAGAGCGGCCACCAGCGCGGCGAAAAAGCCGGCAACGCCGCCGGTCGCGCCCGTGAATTCGGTGCCGAAGTTGGCCCAGCTGCCGCCCGTGTACGAAAAGCCGATCACCACGATGCCCAGGATGATGGCGACCTTGAGCAGCGTGAACAGGAACTGGAACTCTCCGGCGCGGCGCACGCCCATGTAATTGAGCCAGGAGACGAACACGGTTGCAGCAATCGCCACCAGTTGGCCGTAATTGATCGTAAAGGGACGGGCAATCAAGGGCTGGTGAAAGAACGAAAACACCGAAAAGGTGCCCAGGATCCGCACGATCCCGGTGGTGACGGTGGCGATGGAGGCCGGCTTGGCGATCAGGAACCAGGTCCAGGAATAGAGAAAGGCCGCCAGCGGCCCGTACGCATCGCGCACGTAGACGTATTCGCCGCCTGCCTGGGGTTTCATGGCACCGAGTTCGGCATAGGTCAGCGCGCCGAAGAAGGACAGCAGGCCGCCGACTACCCATACCAGGTAGACCATGCCGGCCGAGCCCACAGCCTGCATCATCTCGGTCGGTACCAGGAAGATGCCGCTGCCGATGATCGTGCCGACGACGATGGCGCCCGCATGGGGCAGCTGCAGATCACGCGCCAGCTCGGGCCGTGCGGCTGCTTGCCGCGCCGGGGCGTTCATGGCGACTCCACCAGCAGCTCGCGCGAGATGTCTCGCACCCGCGTGCACCCCGTCAGCGCCATCGCCACGCGCATTTCTTCCGCCATGAGATTGAGCACGTGTTCCACCCCTGCCTCCCCGCTGCCCCCGAGCGCATAGACCCAGGCGCGCCCAAGCAGCACCGCCTTTGCACCGAGCGCCAGCATGCGCACCACATCCAGCCCCGAGCGCACACCACCGTCCACCAGCACCGTCAGTCGTTCACCCACGGCTGCGGCAATCGCGGGCAGCGCGTGCGCCGTCGAAGGGGTCCCATCGAGCTGTCGGCCACCGTGATTGGAAACCACAATGCCATCCGCCCCCACCTGCGCAGCGGCGCGGGCATCACCTGGATCGAGGATACCCTTGATAATGAGCGGACCCTTCCAGTGCTGGCGCACCCAGTCCAGATCCTTCCAGGTCACACTCGCGTCAAAATTCTCGCGAGACCAGCCGAAATAGTCGGCCAGTGCCCGGTGGGGCCCCATGACCGCGGTCAGATTGCCCAGCGCGAGCGGTCGACCCCGCACTCCCACATCCCATGCCCATCGCGGCCGCAGCAGCGCTTGCCCCGTGCGGCGCAGCGTTCCCAGGAATCCGAGGGATTCGGCAAATCCGGAGCGCACATCGCGGTAGCGCGAACCGGATACCGGCAGATCGACCGTAAACACCAGCACGGAACAATGCCGCGCAGCTTCTTGCAGCAGATCGCGCATGAAGGCGCGGTCGCGCAGCAGGTAGAGCTGAAACCAGAAGGGTCGCTGCACCGCGGCGGCCACTTCCGCCAGTGGACAGGCTGATACGGTCGAGAGGCAGAACGGTACCCCAGCCCGCTCGGCGGCGCGCGCCGCCAGCACCTCGCCGCGCCGCGCGTTCAGGCCCGCAATGCCCACCGGGCCCAGGGCGAGCGGCATCGCCTGCAGCGTACCGAAAAGCTCGGTGGTCAGATCGAGCACCGAGACGTCGCACAGCACCCGCTGTCGCAGCGCTACCGCCTCCAGATCGGAAACGTTGCGCCGCAGGGTCACCTCCGCGTACGAGCCGCCATCGATGTAATCGAACAGGAACCGCGGCAGCCTCCGGCGCGCGAGCTCACGATAGTCCATCACGGCCGCGGCTTTCACCTTGGCTGCTCCGGTGCGGGTAGCGCGCGTGTCACTCCGTGACGCGGAAATCCGAGACGAAGTATTCCGTATCTCCGAAGCACGAGCTCGGAATCCATTTGTGCTGTTCGAACTGCAGTGCCATGCGCTTACCGACATCGGCATTGAGTCGGATCGCCAATGCCTCGTTGGGCACGGTGAAATAGAACTTCTCCGCCACGGTACCCGGCATGGTTACCATGGCCATCTCCCCTTCCCAGGTCTTGCACAGCCAGCCTTTCTTCGAGAGCTTCTGCACGTAGCCGGCACGCTCGCCCGCTGAATAGGACCAATGCAGCGTCGCCCAGGTGAAACCCCAGCCGACGAGGATCGCCAACACCAGGAACGCCAGGACCGCGCGCATCATAGTTGCTCTTTTTTCCCTGCCGCACCCAGCGGCTCGAGGCCCGCGGCGGAGCATAGCAGAGCATTTCCGAGTGGGCGTTTATAGTAGCTGACGGAGGCGCATGTGAGCAGCGAACTGGAACAGGCAGGGGCGTTCGTGACGGCCGGATTGGCGGCCGCTGAAATCGAGGGTGCGTCGCTGCCCGCGTCGGGCGGCGAAAGGCACGACCACGCCTGCGCCAACTGTGGCACTTTGCTGACAGGGCGCTTCTGCCATGCCTGCGGCCAGTCGGGCCATTTGCATCGATCGCTGCTGCACCTCGTGGAGGAAATGGTGCACAACGTGCTGCACTTCGATGCCAAGGGCTGGCGCACGCTGCCGCTGCTGGCCGGCCGCCCGGGACTGCTGACCCGCCGCTACATCGACGGGCAGCGCACGCGTTACGTGTCGCCGCTGGCGCTATTTCTCTTCACCGGGTTTCTGATGTTCTTCGTGGTCTCGCTGACGGCCGGACGCGTGCACACATCGGGCACCGATCCCGCATCGCGCGCCGCGGCGCACGATGCGCTCATCGCCCAGGTCCATGAGGCGCAGGAAGAGGTCGGGCGCGCCACCGCGGCATTGGATGCGGCGCGCCGCGCCGGACACGGAACCGAGGCGGAGCAGGAGGCGCTGAGCGATGCCCAGCAGGAGCTGGGCATGATGGAGCGTGCGCAGACACTGGCCGAAGCCGCCCTATCCGTCGGGAGCGCGAATTCCCAGTCCGCAGCGGGCGCCGGTGCCAGCGCCGGCGGCGAGTCAGGTTCCGTGGCGCGAGTGCTGGCCGACTGGGGTGACAAGAAACTCGATACCGGCAGCCCTCGCACCGACGCGTTGATTCGGCGCGCGCTGCACAACCCCGAGCTTTACCTGTATCGACTCGAGAACACCGCTTACAAGTGCCTGTTCATGCTCATCCCGATCTCACTGCCGTTTCTTTGGATGATGTTCGTCGGGCGGCGCGATGTGGCGGTCTATGACCATGCGGTGTTCTCGCTGTACTCGCTGTCCTTTATGTCACTGCTGATCGTGGTGTGCGCACTGCTGGCGCTGGTGGGCATGAGCTCGCTCGCTGTGACGCTGCTGCTGCTGGTGCCGCCGCTGCACATGTTCCTGCAATTGCGTGAGACCTATCGCCTGGGCCTGTTGGCTTCGCTGTGGCGCACCGTGATGCTGCTCGCCATTGCCGGAACGGCGTTCCTGCTGTTCGTGGTGTTCATCCTGGTGATGAGCCTGCGCTAATCGGCAGCGCGCGTGCCAGGGGATGGCACGCGCGCCGATCAAGCGCCTTGAAGCGGTGTCAGCCTCGGCAAAGTATTGCGAATGCCGCGGCTGGGTCTGCTACGACTGACAGGTCTTGCCGTGATCCGGCCGCGCGCCCTTCGCCTTGGCATCGGCCTCACTCATGTAGGCACCCTGCTTGGTCTTGCCGTACCACCTGTCGCCTGGGCAGTGATATACATTGCTGGAGGTGTTCACCCAGACCATGCCGGGCCCACCGCCCGCAGCAGGCGTCGCCGGCGGTGTATAGCCAGACGACTTGGGGGTGGGCGCCGGTGATTTGGTGGCAGGAGCCGCAGGTGCCGCCGGGGCGGCGGGTGCCGCCGCAGTCGCGGGCGCTGCTGGCGCTGCTGGCGCCGGGCTCGCGCTGCCGGAACTGCTGTCACCAGCCGCTGTGGCGTACCATTCCTTGACGCCCTGATGACCACGGCAGGCGCCCTGCTTATGTGCCGCCTGCGAATAGGTACCGTCCTTACACACGCCGTTGGTGCCGGCCGGCGCGTCCGCGGGGGCCTGGGAAAAAGCCGCGCCCGCGTAACACAGGGCCGCGGCCAATACACTGATTTTGACGATCGATTTCATATAACTCCCTTTAATTGTATTCGCGCGCAGTTAAGGTTGGGGTACGACGCCCGCAGGCGTCATCTTGTCCACGGCTTGCGGCAGCGCCTGTGATAGCTTTTGCAGCAGCTCCTGCGGATCGAGGCCAAATTTCGCCGCCATCTGCTGCACAGTGGCGCTGCCGAGCACCTTGTGCAGTTGATCGGCGGTGATCGGCTGGTTCGGTCCGGTCCCTACCCATGACTGCACCACGCCGCCCAGGCCCTGCTGTTCGAACTGGGACACGAGCCCCGGCAATCCGCCGTGGCGCGCGATCTCACCCTGAACCAGCGAGGTCATCTCGGCGCCGACGACGCCCCCCAATAGACCATCGAGCAATCCCATATTTTTCCCCCTAGATTTGAGCCCAGCGTGATCGGCGGGCGCCCGACCAGGCGCCCTCTTCGGCCGGGCGTTCAGCGCTTCGCGAGCAGATCCCGGATCTCTTCCAGCAAGACTTCCTCGCGCGGCGGCGGCGGCGCTTCCACTACCACGACGGCCGGCGGCTTCTTCAGCGTGTTGAGGCCCTTGATTGCCATGAACAGCACCAGCGCGATCACGACGAAATCGAACACGGTCTGCAGGAAACTGCCGTACTTGATCAGCACTTCCTTGCCGGTCGGATCCTTGCCGAGGCTGACCGCCAGATCGCTGAAATTGATGCCGCCGATGGCCTTGCCCAGCACCGGCATGAAGATATCTCCCACCAGGGAGGAGACGATCTTGCCGAAAGCAGCGCCGATGATCACGCCGATGGCCAGATCGACCACGCTGCCCTTCATGGCAAATTCTTTGAACTCTGATGCCACGCTCATGTCAATTGTCTCCCTTGGAATCGATGCCGCGATGCCATGCACGGCTCGATTGTTCTTGCAGCGAAGCCTAGCGAATTGCGGCGTTGCTGGCCAGCGTTTCGGCCAGCCGCTCGAGCGCCTCGCCGCAGGAAGCCTCGACTTTCAGGGCTACTTGTGAGTCGGCGCGCGTGACACCCAGATTCACCACCGCCACGGGCAATCCGCGCTCGCAGGCGGCGCGCACAAATCGATAGCCGGAATAGACCATCAGAGAGGAGCCCGCCACCAGCAGCGCATCGGCATCGGCCAACGCCGCATATGCGGCCGATACCGTGTCCGCAGGCACCGCCTCGCCGAAGAAGACCACCGCCGGTTTTAGAGCGCCCCGGCAATGATCACAATCGACCAGCCGGAACTGCTGCCAGCCTTGCTCCTCGAGTAGCGCGTCGCCATCCGGGCCCATTGCCGCATGAACCTCGGCCCAATCTGGATTGAGCGCATCGAGCCGCGCCTGAATCCCGGCACGCGTAAAGACGGCGCGGCAGCGCAGGCACTCCACTCCATCGATCCGTCCATGCAGATCGATGACGCGACGGCTGCCGGCGCGCTGATGTAACCCGTCCACATTCTGTGTAATCACGCAGTCAACTCGCCCGGCCTGCTCCAGCCGCGCCAGTGCGTGATGGGATCGTCCCGGTGAGACGCCGTGAAACTGACGCCAGCCGATGCAGGCCCGGGCCCAGTAGCGCTGGCGCGCCGAGGAGCTGGCGATGAACTCCTGAAACATCATGGGCGGTTTGCGCTTCCACGCGCCGCTTATATCGCGGTAGTCGGGAATGCCCGACTCAGTGCTGCAGCCCGCGCCCGTCAGGACCACCAGCCGACGGCTACCCGCCAGCAGCCTGGCCAGTGCCTCCGCGGGGACGAGTGCGGTCATGCTGCATTTTGCCACAGCCACCGCGGCCGTTCAGACTCCGCGCCCATGTCGAGTTTCCACTCCCGCGGCATCCCCCTGATGCTCACGGCCGTCGCCGTGTTTTCACTCATGGACGCAAGTCTCAAACAACTCACGGGTTCGTACCCGCCCTGGCAGGTGAGTTGCATCCGCGGACTTGCCTCGATCCCGGTCATGCTGCTGGTGGTGGGCTGGCGCGGCGAGTGGGGCCGGCTGCTGCCCGCGCGGTGGTGGCCCCACCTGGCGCGCGGTGTGCTTGCCGTCGGCATGCTGAGTCTGTTCGTGTACTCGCTGCAGACACTGCCGCTCACCGAGACGTACGCAATTTTTTTGTGCGCGCCCCTGATCGTCACGGCGCTGTCGGCGCTACTGCTGCACGAGCAAGTGGACTGGCACCGTTGGCTGGCGGTGGTCCTGGGGCTGCTGGGCGTGCTGATCATGCTGCGCCCAAGCGCCTCGCGCTTTGTCTCGGTGGGTGCGGCGGCGGCCCTGGGTTCCGCGCTTTGCTATTCACTCAGTGCAATCACGATTCGAACGCTGACGCGCAGCGAATCGACGCTCAGCGTCGCCTTCTCCTTTGTCGTCACCGTCGGGTTGGTCAACGGCGCCATTGCATGGCCGCACTGGGTGCGAGTGCAGCCGGCGCACTGGCCGTGGATAGTTTTGATCGGCATCACCGGCGCGCTGGGCCAGATGCTCATCATCCAGGCCTTTCGCGCGGCATCGCCTGCACGCGTGGCGCCGTTCGAATATACAGCGCTGCTGTGGGGCCTCATGTTTGACTGGGTGCTATGGCGAACCCTGCCCGATCAACGCACGCTGATCGGCGGCGCCATTGTCACTGCCAGCGGTCTGTACGTGATCTATCGCGAGCATTTCCGCAGCGCCGTGGTCGTGACGCACTGAGACGCGCAGGACTGCGCTGGCAGCGGTCCGCGTGGTTATGGTTCCGGTTCCGTCGGTTCTCTCCTACAGCCCTGAGGAAGGCTTCGCCGCATGCTGGCCCGGCGAAGGAAGGCGCTCACGCCGATTCCGACGAGAAACCATTTAAGGAAGAGCTAATGAACGTTTCACGATTATCTCGCAAGACCCTAATTGCACTTGCTATTTCTGCCTCTATCGGCGCCGGAGCTGTGGCGTATTCGGCCCCTGACTCCACCGATGGCAGCGCCTCGGTAGGCGCGGCAATGAGCGACACCGCCATTACGGGGCAGGTGAAGACGAAATTTGCTACCGACCATCGTCTTAAAGGCAGCGATGTGAGCGTCACGACCAACAATGGCGTGGTCACCCTCACCGGCAGCGCACCCAATTCCACGGCGAAGGATGCGGCGGAGTCGCTGGCGTCGAACGTCTCGGGCGTTCGCAGCGTCAACAATCAGATCGACGCCCCTTCCACAACCTCGGAACTGGGCTCCAAGGCCAATCACGCCACGCATGAGACGGCGACGGCGGTTGAAGACACCGCGGTCACGGCGGATCTGAAGACCAAGTTTGCTGCCGATGGCAGGACCAAGGGTTCGGACATCAGCGTCACAACCAGCAACGGGATAGTGGCGCTGTCGGGCACCGTGGTTTCCGAGGCGCAAAAAACTCACGTGATCTATGTCGCCCGCCATACCAAGGGCGTGCAGCAGGTCGACACTACGGCGCTGAGCATTGCGCAGTAGTGGAGGGCGAGCTCGCTCGATGCGCTGCCGGTTGCACCCCACCCGTACCCGGCAGCGCGGGCCGGCTATTTGGCGGCGGCCTCGAAGATAGCGTAGAGCTTGCGGCAGTCCTCGAGTACTTCCCAGCTGCCGCTGAACCCTGACGGCACGACGAAACTGTCACCCGCGATGAATTCCCATCGCTCGCCAGTCGTGCTTGTCAGTACCACCCGGCCTTCGAGCAGGTGACAGAACTCGTGTTCAGTGTATTGGATGCGCCAGCAGCCGCGCGTGGCTGACCATACGCCCGCGAAGAACTGCTGGCTCGGATCGCTGTAGTGATTCCAGGCCGTGAGCCGGGGACTGCCTGAGAGCAGGCGCGCGGCAGCGGGATTGGCCGCCTGCGGCTCGATGCGCTGACGGAACGATACGATCGCGGGGACTGCGGCCACGTCACATGCTCTCAGATCGCTATGAGCCGGGCAATTTCCACCACGCTCTGCGCTGGCAGGTGGAAGCGGTCCACCATCTTGACGGCGTTGCGATACAGGAATGCGAACAGGGCGAGGCCGAAGTGACCCAGCACCCGGCTGCCGGGCCTGCGCACGACCAGATCGCGCGTGCCGAAGTACACCGCGCGATCCAG
>Ga0181531_10000367_pt1 | contig 31098 bp, 30 predicted proteins | sample PEATcosm2014_Bin_38_FD_119743 | JGI IMG/M metagenome (GOLD analysis project Ga0181531, IMG submission 119743) | Peatland microbial communities from MTU Mesocosm Facility, Houghton, MI, USA - PEATcosm2014_Bin11_10_metaG | ecosystem: Environmental > Terrestrial > Soil > Wetlands > Peat | place...
CTGCCGCTGAGCTATCAGCGCGATGAAATCACGCGCAAGCGCCGCCACGGCATGGGCTTCCTAGGGTTGGGCTCGACCATGACGCTGCTCGGCATGAAGTACGGCTCGAGCGAATCGGTGCAGTTCACCGAGGATGTGTCGCGCGAGATGGCGCTCGCCGGTTGGGAAGCGGCCCTCGAGCTGGCGAAGGAGAAGGGCCCGGCGCCCATCATGAACGAGGAATTCACGGTCACCAAGGAGATGCTGCGCAAGCGTCCCGAGATGGTGCGCGACGGCTGGAAGCCGGGTGACCGGATCGCCGGACGAGTGCTGCACGCGCGCTATAGCCGCTACATGCAGCGCGTCGCCGAGGCGGCGCCGCAGCTGGTCGAGCAGCTCGCGCAGGTTGGGGCGCGTTTCACACACCACACCTCGATCGCGCCGACCGGCACGATCTCGCTGTCACTGGCTAACAATGCCAGCAACGGCATCGAGCCCTCGTTTGCTCACCACTACTTCCGCAATGTGATCCGGCCGGGGCGCAAGACCAAGGAGAAGATCGATGTCTTTTCCTTCGAGCTGCTGGCCTACCGGGAGCTGGTCAATCAGCGCGCGATGCCGGGCTCGACCGAGGATGCCGAGGCGCTGCCGGCGTACTTTACGGCGGCGGATGAGGTGACTCCGACCCAGCACGTGGATATCCAGGCCGCGTCCCAGAAATGGATCGACTCCTCGATCTCGAAAACGGCCAATGTGCCCACAAATTATCCTTATGAGGACTTCAAGGGCATCTACCGATACGCGCACGAACAGGGCCTGAAGGGCTGCACCACCTTCCGGTTCAACCCGGAAGCGTTCCAGGGTGTGCTGGTCAAGGAAGCGGACCTCAAGAACACCACCTACGTGTTTACGCTCGAGGACGGAACCGAGCTCAAGGTAACCGGCGATGAGGAAGTTGATTACGACGGCGAGAAACACAGCGCCGCCAATCTGTTCGATGCCTTGAAGGAAGGCTACTACGGGAAGTTTTGAACATGGCGACCAAAATCGAAAAGCGTATCGTGAAATTCCACGTGCAGAAGCCCGAGGAAGCCCCGGTGGTGCCGGCGGGTCCCGTGGAGGAACTCGCGCATAGCCGCGATGGCCGCACGGCCAAAGTGATCCGCATGCACGAGGAGATTCAGCGCCCCGAGGTGCTGATCGGCTCGACCTACAAGATCAAGACGCCGGTGTCGGATCACGCGATGTACGTGACCATCAACGACATCGTGCTCAATGAAGGTACCGAGTACGAGCAACGCCGGCCGTTCGAGGTGTTCATCAACTCGAAGAACCTCGATCACTTCCAGTGGATCGTGGCGCTGACGCGCATCATCTCGGCCGTGTTCCGCAAGGGCGGCGATGTCGCGTTCCTGGTCGATGAGCTCAAGGCCGTATTCGATCCGCGCGGCGGCTACTGGCAGCCGGGTGGCAAGTTCATGCCTTCGATCATTGCCGAACTCGGCTATGTCATCGAAAAGCACCTGCAGACCATCGGCATGATGCGCAAGGTGGAGCTCGATGAGCATCAGAAGAAGCTGGTCGAGGAGAAGCGCGCGGAATTCGATGCGCGCGCCAGGCAGCAGGACGCGTTTGCGAAATCACACTTCCCGGATGGCGCCGCGCTCTGTGCCAAGTGCAGCACCGCCGCTGTGGTCATGATGGACAATTGCATGACCTGCCTGAATTGCGGCGATTCGAAGTGCGGCTGACATAGCTGGCCGGGAGTTGCTCCAAGCGCATGGGTAAACGGGCGCTACTCGTCCGCAGCGCATCCCTTTTATTGATCGCGGCCGCATCTCTTACGGTGCGGGCCGCCGATCCAACGCTGGAGATTGGCACTGTGATGCCGGACGGGACGGTCTATGCCGGACTGTCGATGGATACGGGCAAGCCGCTATTCGTTCCTGCGCCCGGCCGCAGGATGCCGGATGGCACCATCTACGCCGGCATTTCGCCGGATTCCGACAAGGCTCTTTACACCACGCCTCAGGATGCGCCCGCGGTTTTTTCGTGGGTCAGAGCGCAAAAGTATTGCCGCGCGCTGTCGGCCTCCCGCCAACGTGACTGGCATGTTCCGAGCCTGGGTGAGCTTGCCGTGCTGTTCACCAATCGCGCCTCGATCGGCAGCTTCAATGAAACCGGCTATGTCAACAACGCTCCAGGCTATTACTGGAGTTCGCTAGAGGTCGGGGACGCCTCTGCGTGGGGCCAGCGCTTCAATGACGGCTACCACGAAGATCTCAGCAAGACCCAGGATTCGCTGGTCCGCTGTGTGCGATCGAGCTAGGACAAGGCTTGGAACTGAGGTCCGCTAGTTCTGATCCCCCGAATTCTCGGTCAGGTGCACGGTTTCCAGATTCAGCTTTTTCCGCGCCGCGCTGACGTCGGCTTCAGATATGGACGACGCCTGATTGCCCCAGCTGTTGCGGATGAAGGTTGAGACATCCGCGATCTCCTGATCGGACAACTTCCAGGCGAAGCTCGGCATGCTCAGGGGAGATGGGCGCGATGGGCTGGGACCGATGCGCGTACCGGCCAGGATCAGGTGCAGAACTCCTGCGGGGTTCGCCTGCTGCAGCATCGCGTCGGCCTTGAGCGGCGGGAACAATCGTGATTGCCCGACGCCCTGTTCCAGGTGGCAGGATGTGCAGGCGTCCGAATAAATCTCTGCGCCGCGGCTCATCGCTTGCGGGTCCGGCGTCCCCGCGGCATCGGCCGGGCTCGCGGGTTGGCTTTTTAGATACGTTGCAATGGCATGCCGGTCCTCATCGTTCATGAGCGATGTGGAATAAGTGATCACATCGGCCATGGGTCCGCCGGCAGCAGCGTGAGCGTTGCGGCCGCTGCGCAGGTACTCCGCGATATCCTCGACGTTCCAATCGCCCAGTCCGATGCGAGCGTTACCGGTCAGGTCGGGGGCCACCCAGGTTTCCAGGTCGCCGCCGCGAAATAGCTGCTTCGACTTATCGGCGCCCAGCGCGTTCTTGGGTGTATGGCATGCGCCGCAGTGGCCCAGACCGTTGACGAGATAGGCGCCGCGGTTCCACTCGGCTGATTGACTGGAGTCAGGCTGATATTCGTGAGAGTCCAGGAACAGCAGATTCCAGCCGCTCACGGCCGAGCGCACATTGAGCGGGAAGGGCAGATGGTTCGTTGGCGGCGTGTAATGTACCGCCGGCGTCGTCTTCAGAAAGCTGAATATGGCGTCATCGTCGGCGCGGCTGGCAAGCTTGAACCACGGGTACGGGAATGCCGGGTACAGATTCTCACCGTGCGCGCCCTTACCGTCGTGCATGGCCTGATAGAACTGCTCGCTGGTCCAGGCACCGATCCCCGTCTGCGCATCCGAGGTGATGTTCGAGGAATAGATCACGCCGAACGGCGTGTTCAGGCCCAGTCCGCCTGCAAATGGCTCGCCGCCGTCCCGCAGGTGGCAGGACATGCAGTCGCCCGCCACCACCAGGTACTGTCCGCGCGCGAGCTGCGCGGAATCGGGGGCCGTGCTGTCGATGGCCCGCGTCAGCAGTTCCGTCGGCAGCAGCGCCCCGCCGGGATGCGCGGGCAGGGCCGGTAATGCGGGCAGCTGGCTGATGGCCACACCGGCTACGCCCAGAATGGCCGCTACCACGCCGATCGCAAGGATCGCCGTTCGTTTGCGCGTGAGGAGGCGCACGGGATCAGCCTCGCACCAGCGGGCCGGGAGCCTTCAGGTACTGCGACTTGATGGCATCGGCCGACATGTAGGCGAGAGCAGCCAGCGTGGCTGTGGGGTTGTAGCCGGCATTCTGCGGAAAGGCGCCGGCGCCCATCGAGAACACATTGGGCACGTCCCAGGTTTGCAGATACCTATTGACGACACTATTCCGGGGGTTATCGCCCATGATCGCGCCGCCGGTGTTGTGCGTGGTCTGGTAGGGCACCACGCTCCAGGGTCCGGTGCGACGGTTGAGCTTGATCTCCCGCGGGTTCATCGCCCGTGCCACTTCGGCGGCGCGATCGGTGAGGTAATCCGACATCTTGTGATCGTTGCCGGTGAAATCGAACGTCATGCGCAGCATCGGCCGGCCGTGGATGTCGCGATAGGTGGGATCGAGATCCAGGTAGTTGCCGCGGGCGCTCATGCAGGAGCCGTGGATGCTCAGCGAGAACGAGCGCAGGTAGTTCTTGGCGGCGGCGTGCTTCCACTCCAGTCCCCACGCGGGTGTCCCCTGCGGGGTGTAGATCATCTCGATCGGCCGACCACCCGTGACCATGCCGGCGATATAGGCGCCGCCGATGAAACCCAAACCAGCGTGATCGAAATTGTCGCCGTTGAAATCGTCGATGACGGTGGCGAGGGCACCGGCGCCGATGAACGGATTGATGATCTTGTCCTCGAAGAAGACATTCACCGACGACATGGTCTGATAGGCGTAATTCTTGCCGACCACGCCTTCGCCGGTCTTGGGATCGTACGGTTTGCCAATGCCTGACAGCAGCAACAGGCGCACGTTCTGCAGGATATAGGCGGACAGGATCACCATCTCGGCCGGCTGGAAAAACTCCTCACCGGCGCTGTTCACGTAGGTGACGCCGGTGGCGCGCTTGCGATCGGGCGTGAGTTCCACGCGCAGCACTTCGCACTCGGTCTTGAGCGTGAAGTTCGACTTGCGCATCAGGTACGGCAGGATGGTGGTCTGCGGACTGGCCTTGGAATAATTGCCGCAGCCGAACTTCTCGCAGAATCCACAGTAGGTGCAGGCGCCCAGCTGCGCGCCCAGTGGATTGACATAGGCTTCCGAGAGATTGCCCGTCGGGTGCGGGAAGGGATGGCGCCCGAGTTCAGCTGCAGCCTTGCCGAACAGGGTCGGCCCGTAGGTTTGCAGCATCGGCGGCGTCGGATATTCGTTGGACCGCGGACCCTCGAAGGGATTGCCGCCGCTTTGTATCTTGCCTCGGAGGTTGCCGGCTTTGCCGCTGGTCCCGCACACCTTGTCGAACTGATCATAGAAAGGTTCCAGTTCGTCGTAGGTGATGCCCCAGTCCTGCACCGTCAGGTCGTAGTCGCTGACGGCTTTCTTGCCGTAGCGTTGCTGATTGTGGCTCTTCGTCAGGAAGTCGGTCGGCAGGAAGCGCCAGATCTGTCCGTTCCAGTGCACGCCGCCGCTACCGACGCCCGTGCCCAGCAGGAACGATCCCAGGTGGCGCATCGGCAGCGCTTCCTGGTTGACGTTATTGCGGATGGTCAGTGTGTCGTCCGAGACATTCTGAAACAGGTGATGACGCCACATGTACCGCAGCTCGTCCTGGGCGAAGCCAGTGGCGAAGTCGGTCGCGGTGTCGCGCCAGGGGCCGCGCTCCAGCGCAACCACTTCCAGGCCGGCATCGCAAAGCTGCTGTCCCATGATGGCCCCGGTCCAGCCGAAGCCCACCAGCACTGCATCGACAGGTTTGAGTGTCGTGGTCATGATCAGGCCTTGCGCCAGCCGGGCCGGCCCTTGAATCCGACCGGCGGATAGGGAACGCGCTCTCCGTGACGCGAGACCCACTCCTTGTAGTCGTAGTGCGCACCCGGGAACCCGATCATTTTCCAGGCGGCCATATCCTTGTTGCCGCCGTAGATGGGATCCGAGAAGTAACCCTCCTTGGTATTCTGCAGCAGCATGGCGAAGAAGGATTTGCTGTCGACACCGCCCTCGAGAGTGATCGTGCCGCTCTCCAGTCCCTTCAGTGCCTTGTCCTGATCCGCAACCGCGAGCTTCGCAAACGCAGCGGCACCCAGATTGGCTCTTACATAGGTGTCGATGGCGACGACCGCCGCGCGATAAAGTTGGGCGGGACTGTATCGGCTTTGATAGCCCTGCTCGGGCGTCCCCTTGGGCCAGGGGCCGCCGAGATAGTAGTGATCACCGCGCCCAAACGGCCCCGCGAGCTGGCGATCCAGGAAAAACGGCACATTGGCTTCTACTGCGCCCGGGCCGACCTCATCATTGGGAATCAGTCTGGCCACGGCCGCTTCGATGAACGCCGCCTCTTCGGGCGTAAAGAATAGATAACCGGAGCCGGACGCTTCGGGTGGCGCATCGGCTGTTCCCTCCTGCCACGGCACCGAACCGCGAAATGTCTGCGGCGGCGCGCCCAACTCGCCATCGTGCACAGCCGCCGCGGCCGCCGCGGCTCCAGTCACTCCGGCGGCAACCCCTCCGAGCAGGAAGTGGCGGCGATCAAGGCCCGGTTTCTTCGACATGGCGGTTGCTCCAATGATCGAGAGCCGCGCAGCACGCGTTCATCGTGCTCGAACGCCGCAGGAACCCAAGCCTAACGCCGGCAGCTGCGCATGTCTTGGCCATTGCGATTAAATTTTTAACAGCTTTGCTCCGGGGGCGTCCGAGCACGGCGACGACGCCCATGCTAATTTTCAGCGATGAAATTTCGCCTGTCCCTGCTCTCGTGTCTGCTGTTCATGGCGCCCCTGGTCTCGATGTCCGAGGATCTGCTGCCGCGGCCGCCTGAACTCGAGCCGGATATTCAGTTCTGGATCAAGGTCTACACCCAGATCACCACCAACGAGGGCTACCTGCACGATCAGCACCGGCTCTCGGTGATCTACGAGACGCTGCATTTCGATGCCGATACGCCGGTTCACGAGCGCAAGGCCCGAGTCGAGGCACAGCGCACGCGCATCGAGGAGATCCTGCGGCATCTGGCCAGCGGCGCGGCGCCACAGAATGCGGATGAGCAGAAGGTACGGGACCTGTGGGGTGAGAATACCGCGCCGGCGCGTTTTGCCGAGGCGGTGGACGATGTGCGCTTTCAGCTCGGCCAGGCCGATCGTTTCCGTGCCGGTCTCATGCGCGCCGGCGCCTGGGAGGCACATATCGGCGAGGTGCTCGCCAACCTGGGGCTGCCCGCCCAGATCGCGGCGCTGCCGCACGTCGAATCGTCGTTCGATCCAGGCGCCTACTCCAAGGTCGGTGCGGCGGGTCTGTGGCAGTTCATGCGATCCACCGGGCGCCGCTTCATGCGCATCGATTCCGCGGTCGATGAGCGCATGGACCCGTTCCGGGCCACCGAGGCCGCCGCCCAGCTGCTGAACTACAACTACCGCCTGCTCGGTACCTGGCCGCTCGCCATCACAGCCTACAACCATGGCGCGGAGGGCATGCTGCGCGCGCGCGAACAGCTCGGAACGACCGATATCGTGCGCATCCTGCACGAGTACCGCAGTCCGACATTCGGCTTCGCTTCGCGTAACTTCTATCTGTGCTTCCTGGCAGCGCTGACGATTGCAGAGGATCCGGACAAGTACTTCGGACCCCTGCATCGCGGCTCCGAGCCTCAATTCGTCGAGGTGAAGCTCAGCTCCAGCGCCTCCAGCGCCGCGCTCGTGAAGACTCTCGGCGTCGATCGGGACACCCTGCGCGCGCTTAATCCGGCGTTGCGTCCCGTCGTCTGGTCGGGCCAGCGCGCGGTGCCCGCAGGCTACGTCGTGCGACTACCCGGATCCTCGTCAAAGTGGACCTCGGACCTGCTGGCATCGCGGCTGGGCGAGGTGAAACCCGTGGTGGTCGCCTCGGTCACACCGCCCGCAAACGTACTCCCACCGGCTGCGGCCGCCACCAAAGCGGCCGCGGCGCCTGTCGGGGCTTCGCCGCCGGTTGCGCCGGCCGTGCCGGCCACGGCGCCCGTGACCCCGGCCGCGGTGGTCGCCTCAGCAGCCACGGCACCCGCTGCTGCCGCGCCGCCTTCGGCCGAGACCGCGGCATCCCAGTATTACCTCGTCCAGAATGATGACACCGTGCAGAGCATCGCGGCGCGCACCGGCGTCACGGTCAACAAGCTCATGGAGCTCAATTCGATTCCGGATCCCGACTACCTCTATGGCGGCCAGCGCCTGCGGCTGGTGGCGGCGGCGCCGGAGCCTGAAACGGACACCACGTCCGCGACGCTGGCTTCGGCCAGGGAAGCCGTGAAGGAGAGCGAGGAAGAAGATCAGGCCGTTGCGGCCGCCGACAAATCGGCTGCCGATACCGAGCCGGTCTCCGCGGCGCAAGCGCAGGCCGAGGGTCCACAGCTCGCACCCGGCGTGACCGGCCAGGACACGGCGGATCCGGTCGATTATTCCGTTGCCGCCGACGGCACCATCCACGTCGTCGCGGCCGAGACCCTCGGTCACTATGCCGACTGGCTCGGCACCTCCGCGGCGCGCCTGCGCACGCTCAACAAGCTGCGCGGCCGCAAGCCCGTGGTCATGGGACATGTGTTCAAGCTCGAATTCGATCGGGTCACGCCGGCCCAGTTCGAGCAGCGGCGTCGCGCCTACCATGCGCAGATCCAGGCCGCCTACTTTGCATCGCATCGCATCGCCGGCACCGAGATTTACATCGCGCGCAAGGGCGACTCCCTTTGGAGCATTACGCAGCGCAATGTGAAGGTACCCATCTGGCTGTTGCAGCAGTACAACCCTGACCAGGACTTCAGCGACCTGCGGCCCGGCACGCAGATTTCCCTGCCGAAAGTGGAGGATGTCGCCGGGCTGTGAACGAGGCACGCTCGCCCAGCGGCGGCCGTATGCCTATAATTCAACCCGATGCAACGCATTCCGACGATTCTGCTTTCATTGTTCCTGGTGCTGCCCGGGCTCGCCTGGTGCGACATCGGGACCACCACCATCGACGACTCGGCCCACGCTGCGCCCGCTGCGGGGGCGCCCGCGGGCGCCGGCGCGGATACTGCGCAGCCAGGTGCCGCCTGGTCGGGCACCATACCGATCGCCGATCGTATCGTGGTGCGCAAGTCCGAGCGGCGCCTATACCTGATGCGGCGCGGGGAAGTGCTGCGCTCCTACCGCGTCGCGCTCGGGCTGCAGCCTGCTGGACCCAAGGAGCGCGCCGGGGACTTCCGCACGCCGGAGGGCCGCTATCTGCTCACGCGACGCAACGCCCGCAGCGACTACTTCCTCTCGATCCAGGTCTCCTATCCGAATGATGAGGATCTGCGTCGCGCGCGCCATCAGCACGTCGATCCGGGCGGCTCCATCATGTTGCACGGACTGCCGAATAATCTGCGTCACCCGCCCGAGTACTACGCCACCGCGGACTGGACCGACGGCTGCATCGCGATGTCGGACTCGGATATGGTGGAGCTGTGGATGATGACGCAGGACAACACCCCGATCGATATCCAGCCTTGAGGACGGTCAAAGCTCGGGAGGGTGCGTCGGTGACCGACGCGGCCGTGGTGGTGGCCGAGTCGGTCGATGCGCGTGTGGCGCCGCGCGGCAGCCTCGAGAATCTCTCGCAGGCCGAAATCGACAAACTGCTCGATACCAGCCAGACCGGCCTGTATAAGCTCTTCCGCAATTGCGCACTCGCGGTGCTCAACTCCGGCAGCGACAACGACAATCCCAAGGAGATCTTCGAGCGCTATCGGAACTTCGATGTGCAGATCGTGCGCCACGCCTGGGGCATCAAGCTCGAGATCAAGAACGCGCCCCCGGCCGCCTTCGTCGATGGGCAGATGATCCACGGCATCAAGGAGCACCTGTTCGCGGTGCTGCGCGACATCATCTACACCGCCAACGAGATCATCGGCGTCGGCCGCCTCGACTCTCAGGACACGGCATCGATCACCAATGCCGTCTTCAACATCCTGCGCAACGCGCGGGTGCTGGAACACAAGTCGCGGCCCAACCTGGTGGTCTGCTGGGGCGGGCATTCGATCGGCGATGCCGAGTACCAGTACGCCAAGCGCATCGGTTACGAGCTTGGCCTGCGGGGGCTCGATGTCTGCACCGGTTGCGGGCCGGGCGCGATGAAGGCGCCGATGAAGGGCGCCGGCGTGGGGCATGCGAAGCAGCGAATCTCCCGCGGACGGTTCATCGGACTCACCGAGCCCGGCATCATCGCCGCCGAACCGCCCAATGCCATCGTCAATCAGCTGGTGATCATGCCGGACATCGAGAAGCGGCTGGAGGCCTTCGTGCGGCTCGCGCACGGCATTGTCGTGCTGCCCGGCGGCGCCGGCACCGCCGAAGAGATCCTCTACCTGCTGGGCCTGCTGCTCGATCCGGCCAATGCCGCACAACCACTGCCGGTGGTACTGACGGGGCCTGCGAACAGTGCCGCCTACTTCGAGCAGATCGTGCGCTTCGTGGAGGGCACGCTGGGCGCGCAGGCGCTGACGCGCCTGAAGATCATCATCGGTGACGAGGCGGCGGTCGCGCGGCACATGGTCACCTCATTCGAGCAGGTCCGCGAATTCCGCCGCCGCCAGAGCGATTCCTTCAACTTCAACTGGCTGCTGCATGTGCCCTACGACCTGCAACAGCCCTTCGAGGTGACGCACACCTCGATGCGCGCGCTGCAGCTGCACCGCCGCCAGCCGGTGCATCGACTGGCAGCGAATCTGCGCCGCGCCTTTTCCGGCATCGTCACGGGCAACGTCAAGGAAGCCGGCGTGGCGGCGATCGAGCGCTACGGGCCTTATGAAATCGCAGCGGATCCGGAGATCATGCCGTTGCTCGATGAACTGCTGACCGGATTCGTGGCGCAGCGACGCATGAAACTGCCGGGCAGTGTCTACCGGCCCTGCTACCGTCTCGTGACCTGAATCGCAAGTGCAGCCGAGTCGCGCGCTGCATTATTGCGCGTCGTGGATCTCGTTTTTATCACCCTCCGGCTGCGCGCGCGGGGCTGTCAAATAGCGGCCGCATCGCTGTGATCCAGTTCCTGTATCCCCCCACAGCGCCGCCCTAGGCTGAATGCTACGGAGGATCCTGAACCCCCATGAGCAAACCCGAACTTCCCATCGACGAGACTTCGCCCGACACGACGGGCTCCAGGCGCTCGCCGCAGAGTGGCGCCGAGGCCTATGCGCGCTGGCTGGAGCACATGCAGCGTTCGCGCACGCGTCACGCTGCGATTACTCGCAATCTTTATACCTGGTCGAACTACAAGACCTGGGCGGACAAGATGCGCATCGACTGGAAGGACGACAGCAAGCCCTGAGGTCGAGTTCCTAACGTCGAGCCGATGAGGCGAGGCTGCCACCCTGGGCACGGTGGTAGGTTGGCGATTCCAGCCACTCGAACATGGTCAGCCAATCGGCCCAATCCTCGGCCACCAGGTTGGCCTTCATTTCCGCCAGCCCATAACCGGTTTCGGCCGATCGAACGTAGCTTTGCGAGTCGCGCAGCGTCGCGACGATGGGGATATTCAGCGTTCCTAGAAAGCGCGTCAGCGACTGATAGATCAGGGTGCTGCGCCGGACCCGGTTGGCGATGATGCCGAGGCGGTTCTCATCGCGTTTGATCTTTGCCACCAGCAACAGGTTCTGCACGCAGCGTGAGCAGGCGTGAATGTCGATATCCGAGGGCAGCACGGGCACCAGGATTTTGTCCGCGCCGCGGATCAGGTCCGGAATCTCGTTGGCTTCGAGCGCGGCGGGGGTATCGACCACGACCCGATCGGTGCCCTGGGGTACCCGCAGCTGAAAGCTGCGAGTGACGCCCGGCTGGCGCTCGAAGGCCGCGATCAGCGCAATGTGAGGCTGAGTGTCCTGGCGCTTGCTGAGCCAATGTGCCGAGGAACCCTGCGGGTCGTAGTCCATCAGCACGATCCGCTCGCCCCGATGGGCGTAGTAGCTGGCCACGTTGATGGCGATGGTCGTCTTGCCCGATCCGCCTTTCGGATTCAGCACGACGATACGCTGCATAGAAAACCCGGTGCCTTGAGATTATGTCCTCGCCCAGCGTACGCATGCGCGACACAGCCCGCAAGCCGCAATGTCGCTCGGTTGAGACATCCGTGCCTGTGAGCTTCGGCACGCCCGCGCCGGCAGGCGCTCTCTAGCATCGCCTCACCTTCAATCGCGGCACCTCTCTCATGGAAATATTCCTCCTGCTCTGGGACGACTTGGACGACTGGGTCGGCGCGGCCAGGCATTGGCTGCGAGGTTTGGCTTGAAAGCATAGGGCGTCGGCCCCATACCGCCGTTTGGTCCGCGGACGGACCCAAACCGGCGGGTGATGACATGTCGAGTGAGCGCGAGAGCCTAAGCTTCCAGGCCGAAGTCCGGGAGCTTCTCCAACTGATGATCCACTCCCTGTACAGCCACAGGGAGATCTTCCTTCGGGAACTCATTTCCAACGCCTCGGACGCCAACGACAAGCTGCGCTTTCTGTCGCTGTCGGATCCGGCCCTGCTGGGCAAGGAGGGCGAACTGGCCATCTGGATCGACGCCGATCCGGCCGCCGGCACACTCACAATTCGCGACAACGGCATCGGCATGAGCCGCGAGGAGGCGATCTCGCACCTCGGGACCATCGCCAAGTCCGGCACCGCCGAGTTCTTCAAGCGCCTCACGGGTGATCAGCAGAAGGACGCTGCACTGATCGGGCAGTTTGGTGTCGGCTTCTACTCGGCCTTCATCGTCTCCGACCGGGTCGAGGTGCTGACGCGGCGTGCGGATGCGGATCCTGCCGCCGGGGTGCGCTGGGAGTCCAGCGCCGATGGCCAGTTCACCGTCGAGAACATTACGCGCGCCGAGCGCGGCACCAGCGTGGTGCTGCACCTGAAAGAGGATGCCAAGGAGTTCGCGGAGGCCTACCGCCTGCGCACCCTGGTGCGCCGCTACTCGGACCACATCGGCTTCCCGGTGCGGATGCGTAAGGAAGCGGCCGCCTCCCTGGAGTATGAGGACGTCAACCAGGCACAGGCGCTCTGGACCCGGCCGCGCGCCGACATCACGGACCAGGAGTACCGTGATTTCTACCGCTATATCGCCCACGACGACACCGATCCACTGGCCTGGAGCCACAACCGGGTCGAAGGCAAGCGCGAGTACACCAGTCTCATGTACCTGCCGGCACGTGCGCCCTTCGACCTGTGGCAGCGCGAGGCGGCCCGGGGACTCAAGCTCTACGTCCGACGCGTCTTCATCATGGACGACGCCGAGCAGTTTCTGCCCCTCTACCTGCGCTTCATCAAGGGCGTCATCGACTCGAGTGATCTGCCGCTGAATGTTTCGCGCGAGCTGCTGCAGCAGGATCACGAAGTCGAGGCCATGCGCAGCGCGCTCACGCGCCGCGCGCTCGAAATGCTCTCGAAGCTTGCCAAGGACGAGCCGGACAAGTACCAGCAGTTCTGGCGTGAGTTCGGGCGTGCGTTCAAGGAAGGGCTGGGCGAGGATCCCGGCAATCGCGAGCGCCTGCTGCCGCTGTTGCGATTCGCCAGCACCGAAGGCACCGATAATGAGGAGCGCGTCAGCCTGGCGGACTATATTTCGCGCCTGCGCCCGGGACAGGAGCGCATCTATTACATCGTCGCCGAGAGCGTGGAGGCCGCGCGGGCCAGCCCGCACCTGGAGTTGCTGCGCCAGAAGGGCGTGGAAGTGCTGCTGCTGGGCGACCGTGTCGATGAATGGGTCATGGGCAGGGTGAGCGAGTACGAGGGCAAGCGCTTCAAGGATGTGGCGCGCGGGGAACTGGAGCTCGGCGGCCTGTCCGAGGCAGCCGACAAGGCGCGTGTCGAGGAGGATCGGCGCGAGCACAAGGCCCTGCTCAAGCGTTTCAAGGATGCGCTGGGCGACAAGGTTTACGAGGTGCGGGTCGGTGAGCGGCTGCTCGATTCTCCGGCGGTGCTGGTGCGCGGCGAAGCCGACCTGTCGGCGTCGCTGCGTCGCGTACTGGCCGCGAATGGCCAGACGATTCCGGCCAGCGCGCCGGCGCTCGAACTCAATGTCAACCATCCGCTGGTTCGCTACATGGATGGACTCAAAGAGGCCGAGCCCTTCACTGAACTTGCCTCGCTGATGTTTGACCAGGCGAGCCTCGCCGACGAGGGCCAGATCGCCAACGGCGCGGACTTCGCGCGCCGGCTCAACAAGCTGCTGGTACGCCTGGTCGAGCCGCGCCCTTGAGTTTCCGACCGCCGCGCGCAGAGCCGCTGCGCATCGACGGGCCGGCCGGCCCGATCGAGGCGCTGCTCGAGGATCCGCAGGCGCAGCCGGCGACAGGATTCGGCGTGGTGTGCCACCCCCATCCGCTTTATGGGGGCAGCATGATCAATAAGGTGGTGTTCACCGTGGCTCGTGCATTGCAGGAGCAGGGGATGCCGACCGTGCGCTTCAACTATCGCGGCGTGGGCCAGAGCGCCGGCCAGTACGATGAGGGCCGCGGGGAAACGGCCGACGCACTGGCGGTGGTGGCCTGGGGCCGCGAACGCTGGCCCGGCGTGCCCCTGACGCTGGCCGGTTTTTCATTCGGCTCGATGGTGGCGCTGCTTGCAACGCCGGCAGCTCAGCCGGCGGAACTTATCACCGTGGCGCCAGCGGTTTCGAATGCGCGGTTTTCCGCTATCGAGCGCCCGGCTTGTCCCTGGCTGATCATCCAGGGCATGGCGGACGAGGTCGTGGACTACGTGCAGGTGGAGGCGTTCGCGGCTCGCTTCGCACCGCCGCCGGTGCTGCGGCTGCTTCCGGGCATCGATCATTTCTTCAACGGACACCTGCCCGAGCTGCGCGAGGCGGTATTGCAGCGTTAGGCCGGTTGTTGCGCCGCGCGCAGCGGCAGGCCGGAAAGCAACAAGCCCGGCAGGAAAGACCGTGCCGGGCCTGTTTGTGCGAAATGCTGTACGGCTGAAGCGGCGGTCAGTTTACGAACGACTTCAAATTCTTCAACGGCAGCGCGCGGACCTTCTTGCTGGCGGGCTTCGCCTTGAAGGTCATCTTCTCTCCCGTGAAGGGATTGACGCCTTCGCGCGCCTTGGTCGCCGGACGCTTGACGACTTTGAGTTTCAGAAGACCAGGAAGTGTAAATAAACCATTGCCCCGCAGGCTCTTCTTGATAATGCCGTTGAGGGACTCAAACACTTCACTGACCTGTTTGCGAGAGAGTTCCGTGTCCTTTGATACCTGGGCCAGAATCTCCGATTTGGTCGGTGCCCCACCTTTTTTTGCCATTGCTGAATCTCCTCGAGTGTATGTCCACGCCGATTGCATCGGCGCGTGACGAATAAAACCATCTGTAAACGGCGCGCAACATAACACACCGCAGAGCTAGCGCAAATGGTTTTTCCGTTTCCGACGGTGCGCAAATGCCTGCTTTTATAGGCTCGCGCGCTCAGGCGTTTCCGGGGCGGTCGCTGCGCGGCTTGTTTACAGGGATCCGCGCAGCAGAATCAGCAGCGCATAGATGAGTATTCCGGCCCACATGGGCGACAGATCGAGGCCGCCGAGCGGCGGTATGACGCGCCGGATCGGTCGCAGAACTGGCTCGCAAAGCGAAACCAGCAGGCTCTGCGCGGGAGAGTAGACACCGGGCGCGATCATCGACAGTAACGCATAGAGGAAGATGGCGAACAGGTAGGTCTTGAGCACGGTCTCGATGATCTCAATAGCGGTCAGGCGCAGCCAGATGACGGGCGGCGGCGGCCCAAACCCATTCAGCAGCGACGCGACCGAGACCTCGATGAATGCAAACACGATGACGGCGACGCAGGAGGCGGTATCGACTCTGCCGATGGCCGGCAACAAGCGTCGCAGCGGCACGATCACCGGATTGGTCACGTGCACGATCGAGCGCGCCAGCGGATTGCGGAAGTCCGCCCGCGACCACTGCAGCAGCAGCCGCAGCAGCACCGCCAGCATGCACAGCGAGAGCAGAGTTTCGACTATGAAAATCAGGGCTGCCATGAGCTTATTCCCTGCGCGCGAGCGAATCGGCGAGCTCGGCGCTGCGCGCGGCGGCGGCGCGCAATGCGCTGCCTACCAGGGTGCCGAAGCCGCCTGAGTGCAGCGTTTGCAGCGCGGCCTCGGTCGTGCCGCCGCGGGAGGTGACTGCCGCGCGCTCCTGCGCCAGCGTCGTATCGCCGCGCGCCAGCGCGCCGCTGCCGTGCAGCGTTTCCTTCGCCAGCAGCAGCGCTGTGCTGGGGTCCAGTCCCAGCTCGATGGCCGCTTGCGCGAGCTGCTCGGCCAGCAGAAAAAAATACGCCGGGCCGCTGCCTGACAAAGCGGTGACGACATCCAGTTCCCGTTCGGCGCGCAACCAGACGAAGCGGCCCGCGGCCGCTGCAATCCGCTCGGCCATCAATCGTTGAGCCGCGCTCACAGAGGCCGCCGCATACAGACCGGTGACGCCCTGGCCCAGCAAAGCGGGTCGGTTGGGCATGGCGCGGACAATCGGCAGTGCGACCGGGAGCAGCTGGGCCAGATCCGCGATACGAAGGCCCGCGGCTATCGATAACAACAGGGGACGATGCGCCAGCGCCGCGGCAGGCAGGCTTTGCAGCACCCCGGCGGCAGCCTGTGGCTTGACCGCCAGTACGATGACTCCCGCATCGGCGATCGCGACCGCGTTGTCCGCCTCGGCGCGTATAGCGAAGTCGCGCGCGAGCGCGGCGCGCGCCTCAGGCTGCGGTTCCCCGACGCTCAAGGCCCGCGGCGATGAGCCCTGGCGCAGCAGGCCGGCAATCAGCGCACGCGCCATGTGGCCGCCGCCGATGAAAGCGATCGCTGCGGGATCCTCGTTGTTCATGGCAACATTCTAGCTGCGCGGCCCCACGGAACGTGGTCCAAATAGCGCCGTGCCAATGCGGATCAGCGTGGCACCCTCCAGGATGGCCGCGCGGAAATCGCCGCTCATGCCCATCGACAGCACATCGAGCGCCAGCCCGCGCGCATTGATCCGCTGCTGCAGCAGGGCCAGACGGGCGAAGCTGCCGCGGTCGGCCTCGCTGCCTCGACCCTCCGGCAGGATGCACATCAGGCCGCGCAGGCGCAGTCGAGGCAGCGCATTGACGGCCAGCGCCAGTGCCTCCGCGTCATCCGGATCGACACCACCCTTGGCCGCTTCCCGCTCTATATTGACCTGCAGGCAGGCCTGCAGGGGCGGCGCATGGTGCGGCCGCTGTGCCGACAGGCGCTCGGCGATCTGCAGCCGCTCGATGCCATGCACCCACTGGAATTGCTCGGCGATCACCCGGGTCTTATTGGCCTGCAGGCGGCCGATGAAATGCCAGGTCAATGCGAGGTCGCGCAGCGCTTCGAGCTTGGGCAGCGCCTCCTGCAGATAGCTTTCGCCAAAATTGCATAGCCCCAGTCCGGCCGCGCTTCGGACGGCGTCGGCGGGGTGGCCCTTGCTGACGGCGATGAGCGTGACACAGTCCTCACTCCGGCCGGCCGAGTGCGCGGCCGCGGAGATTTCCTGCTGCAACGCCAATAAATTTGCTGCCAGTGCGGCAGTCACCGGCGAATTCTGCGGAGCGATTAACATATTGGTGGTAAAGGCCCTCCGCTATACTCCGTGTCCACTGCCTGCTTACCTCGAAGGCACCCCGGATGGCTGTCGATATCGCGCAACTGCTGGCGTTCGCCGTTAAGAATAACGCTTCCGACCTGCACCTGTCGGCGGGTGTACCACCCATGATTCGCGTGGATGGCGACATCAAACGCATCAACATGCCCGCACTGACCCACAAGGAAGTGCACGGCATGGTCTACGACATCATGAACGACAAGCAGCGCAAGGCCTACGAAGAATTCTTCGAGACCGACTTTTCGTTCGAGATACCCAAGCTGGCGCGATTCCGTGTCAATGCTTTCAACCAGAATCGCGGCGCAGGCGCCGTATTCCGCAATATTCCATCGGCCATCCTCAGCCTCGATGATCTGCAGGCGCCGAAGATCTTCCGCGACCTGTGCATGCTGCCGCGCGGCCTGGTGCTGGTGACGGGCCCCACCGGCTCGGGCAAGTCCACGACGCTGGCCGGAATGATCGACTACTGCAACGACAATCGGCCCGATCACATCATCACGATCGAGGACCCGATCGAATTTGTGCACGAATCCAAGCGCTGCCTGATCAATCAGCGCGAAGTCAAGCGCGATACGCTCGGCTTCAGCGAGGCGCTGCGTTCCGCGTTGCGCGAGGATCCGGACATCGTGCTGGTCGGCGAAATGCGCGACCTGGAAACCATCCGCCTGGCACTGACGGCGGCCGAAACCGGCCACCTCGTGTTTGGCACGCTGCATACCAGCTCTGCCGCCAAGACCATCGACCGCATCGTCGACGTGTTCCCAGGCGAGGAAAAAGACATGGTGCGCTCGATGTTGTCCGAATCGCTGCGTGCGGTGATCTCGCAGACGCTGCTCAAGCGCACCGGCGGCGGCCGCGCGGCCGCACACGAGATCATGATCGGCACCCCGGCCATCCGGAACCTGATCCGCGAGGGCAAGATCGCGCAGATGTACTCTTCGATTCAGACCGGGCAGTCCTCGGGCATGCAGACGCTCGATCAGTGCCTCACGGAGATGGTTTCCAAGGGCATCGTCAGCAAGGAAGAAGCGCGCTTCAAGGCGCAGAACAAGGACGCCCTGTAACGGCTGGAGTGCCGCGGCCGCACACGGATGCAGGACAGGACGCAAGTAATGGATCGCGAACAGGGCATCAAGCTGATGCAGGAGCTGCTCAAGCGCGTGGTTGAGCGGCAGGCTTCGGACCTTTTCATCACGGCGAACTTTCCGCCGGCGATCAAGGTCGATGGCGAGATCCGCCCCCAGATGGAGCGTGCGCTGACCCCGGAACAGTCGGCCATCCTGGTGCGCGCCATCATGAATGACCGGCAGACCAAGGAATTCGACGCCACCAAGGAATGCAATTTCGCGATTGCGCCGCCGGGCATCGGCCGCTTTCGCGTCAGCGCCTTCGTGCAGCAGAGCCATGTGGGCTGCGTCATCCGCGTCATCAACGCCAAGATCCCCACCTTCGAGGAGCTGGACCTGCCGCCGATTCTCAAGGAGGTGGTGCTGTCCAAGCGCGGCCTGGTGATCATCGTCGGCGGCACCGGCTCGGGCAAGTCGACTACGCTCGCCTCGATGGTCGGCTATCGCAACGACAAGACGCGCGGCCACATCGTCACCATCGAGGACCCGGTCGAATACGTGCACCCGCATAAGGGCTGCGTGGTTACGCACCGCGAAGTCGGTGTCGATACCGATTCGTGGGAGGCGGCGCTCAAGAACACCTTGCGGCAGGCGCCCGACGTGATCCTGATCGGCGAAATCCGGGCCCGCGAGACCATGGAGTACTGCATTCAGTTCGCCGAGACCGGGCACCTGGTGCTCGCGACGCTGCATGCCAACAGTTCCAACCAGGCTCTCGACCGCATGATCAATTTCTTCCCCGAGGAGCGCCGCGAGCAGCTCCTCATGGATCTCTCGCTCAATATCCGCGGCCTGATCTCGCAGCGGCTGATCCCGCGCGAAAGCGGCAGCGGACGTATCGCCGCGATGGAAATTATGCTCAATTCACCCCTGATCCAGGACCTCATATTCCGCGGCGAGGTCGCCAAGATCAAAGAGGTCATGGCGCGTTCAACCCGCGTCGGAATGAAGACCTTCGACCAGGCGCTGTTCGATCTGTTCGAGCAGGGTCACATCTCCTACGAAGACGCCTTGCGTAACGCCGACTCGAAGAACGAGCTGCGGCTGCGCGTGAAGCTGGAGAGCAAGCGGGAAAACAAGCCGATCGAGACCGGGGATGATCTGCAGATTGCCGAAGACGCCCAGCAGGGCAAGTCATTCTAGCCATCCGACTTATAAGTGATTCCCCATGTCAGCCGACCCGCTTGAGATCACCGGTACCGATTCGCAGCCGTCTTTGAATACCAAGCCACTGTTCAAACTGATGGTGGATCGCGGCGCCTCGGACCTGTTTTTTACTTCCAACGCACCCATCAAGATCAAGATCCAGGGCCAGATCTTTCCGATCAACAAGCAGGTGCTGCCGCCGGCAGCGGTGCGCACCATCTGTTTTGGCCTCATGACGCCGGAGCAGATCGTCTACTTTCAGCGCGAGATGGAGATCGACTTTGCGATTTCCGAGCCGGGCCTGGGCCGGTTCCGGGTCGCTATCTTCCTGCAGCGCGGCTACCCGGCCATGGTGCTGCGCTATATCACCGCCGACATGCCGCGGCTCGACAGCCTCGGGCTGCCGGATACGCTGGTGGATCTGGCGATGGCCAGGCGCGGACTGCTGCTGGTAGTCGGTTCGACCGGCTCGGGCAAGTCGACCACGCTCGCGGCGATGATCAATCACCGCAACGAATCGGTCTCGGATCACATCGTGACGATCGAGGATCCGATCGAGTTCCTGCACAGCAACAAGCGCTCGATCATCAATCAGCGCGAGGTCGGCCTCGATACCAAGAGTTATGAACGCGCGCTGCGCGGCGTGATGCGCGCGGCACCCGATGTGATCCTGATTGGTGAAATTCGCGACCGCGAGAGCATGCAGGCGGCCATCAATCTGTCCGGCACCGGTCACCTCGTGCTCGCCACCCTGCACGCCAACAATTGTGCCGAGACGCTCGACCGCATCATCAACATGTTCCCGCTGGACCAGCACAAGCAGGTGACGCTCGATCTGTCGCAGTATCTGCGCGCGATTCTGGCGCAGCGGCTGGTCATGGGCACCGACGGCAAGCGCGTCGCGGCCATGGAAGTCATGCTCAACACGCCGCATATCTCCGAGCTGGTCAAGCGCGGCGATGTCACCGGCATCAAGGAATCGATCATGCGCAGCGGCGACAACAGCGTCTGCAGCTTCGATACCGCGCTGCATCGGCTCTACAAGAGCGGCCGCATCAGCCTCGAAGAAGCCCTCTCGCACGCTGATTCGCGCAGCAATCTGGAAGCGAAGATCAACTTCGGCTAGCGACTCCCCTGCGGCTGACGATACTCCGCGCGCTGGTTGTGAGCGGCGGGCCGGCGGTGCATGCTCGCCCCATAGGGGGTGGGTGCATGAGAGATCCGTGGCGCGTGGCGGTATTGCTGATGGGTACGGTGGCGCCGCTTTGCGGTGTGCCACCGGTGAAGGCGCAAAGCGCCGCGCCGGCCGGCGCGGCGGAAATAGCCTTCGATTCGGTGCCGAACTTTCTCAAGCTGCCGGCGGACCTATATCTGGGCGAGGTGGCCGGCGTTGCGGTCAATTCCAGGCGGCATGTGTTCGTGCTCTCGCGCGGCAACACCACGGGTCCCGCCTATGGAGCGGCCGCCGCGCAGCTGCTCGAGTTCGACGCCCAGGGCAAGTACCTGCGCGAGATCGGCCACAACCTCTATGCCTGGTCCTATGCACACTCGGTGCGCATCGACAGCCACGATAATATCTGGGTGGTCGACAAGGGTTCGGACGTGGTGGTGCGCTTCGATCCGGCCGGCCGCGTCGACCGCGTGTTCGGGCGCAAGGCGGAGGCTGCCGATGAGTCCGCGCATCCCCTGGCCCATCCGAGTCCGCCGCTGCCGGCCGTGGACGGGCTGTTCCGGCAGGTGACCGACGTCACCTGGGACAGCGACGACAATGTCTACATCAGCGACGGCTACATCAACTCGCGCATTGCAAAGTACGACCGCGACGGCAATTGGGTTGGATCCTGGGGTGAGCCGGGTTCAGGAGCCGGGCAGTTCAATACGCCCCATTCGATCGTGTCCGACCGTCAGAATCGCCTGTACGTAGCCGATCGCGGCAATCGCAGGATCCAGGTGTTCGATACTGCGGGTAAGCTGCTGAGGACGTTCCAGATCGATGTCCCGGCACCGGCCAATGCCCCGGTTCTGATCGGCAACCGACCCACCGAAGCGCCGGGGAGCGGCGCGGCGGCCGGCGCGACCATGCAGCCTGGCGCGCCCTGGGCGCTGTGTATCACGCCGGGGCCGACGCAGTATCTATTCGTATCCGACGCCTATCCGGGCCGCATCTATAAGCTGGCCCTCGATGGCACTGTGCTCGGCTGGCTCGGCGGCGCGGGCCGGACGCCGAAGAAATTCGGCTGGATTCACGCCTTGAGCTGTCCGTCGGAAAGCGAGCTTTACGTGGCGGAACTGCTCAACTGGCGCGTGCAGAAACTGCTGCTGCACTAGCAGCCTGCTGCTAGGCCGGGAACACCGCCGCGGCATCGAACACCGGGCCATCGACACAGACGCGCTTCATGGCCGTGCCCGCAGCGGTGCGGACAGCCACGGCGCAACCGGCGCAGCCGCCGACGGCGCAGGCCATGAATTCCTCGAGGGCCACCTGGCAGGGAACGCCAAACTGTCGCGCAAGTCGCGCAGTGGCGGCCAGCATGGGCGTGGGCCCGCAGGCGAAGATTTCGGTCTCGCCGATCTGTGCGGGTGAGCGTGCCGTAAGCCACGCGCGTGCCAGTTCGGTGACGAAGCCGTCGTAGCAACCCGGGAAGCCCGCCTGGGTCGCCAATCGAGAGGGGACGCCCATGTCATCGAGCAGCGGCATGGCGCCGATGACCTCATCCGGCATGCCGGGCACGAGGATGGTCGAGGGCCGCACCCGGAACGGGTAGGGCAGCTCGGAGCCCATGAGCACCAGCGGCTTCCAGCCAGTCGCTTCATCCTGGGCCAGCCGCTCGGCCAGGAAAACCACCGGCGGTATGCCGACGCCGCCGCCGATCGCGAGCACGCGCGGGCGCTCGGGATGCGGCTTAAAGCCGACGCCGATGGGTCCGAGTACGCTTAGGCTGCTGTCAGGCAGTACGCGGCTCAACGCGCGCGTGCCGGCACCCGTGACCTTGTAGAGCAGGTCGATCCAGCCGGCCTGCGGTTGCGCGCGCATGATCGACAGCGGCCGGCGCATCGGCAGCTCGGCAGCACAACGCAGGTGCACGAAGCTGCCGGGCGTGGCGCGCTCGGCGCAGCGCGGGGATTGCAGGCGCAACACGTGCTGTTCGCCCTCGAAGTGCGAATGTGCCAGCACGCGCGCCTCCTCGAGCAGGATGGTGCCGCGGTGCGCGGTGGTGCGCGCGCTTGCCGGGTGTGGGGCTGCGCTCATGCGGCCATCCCGCCCGCAACGGTCTCGAGTACCGCCATGCGTACGGCCACGCCATTGCTGACCTGCGCGCGGATGACCGATTGCGGACCGTCGGCTACCGCCGAATCAATTTCGATGCCGCGGTTCATCGGCTGCGGGTGCATGACGATGGCGCTGGGCGAGGCGCGTCGCAGGCGCTGCGCATCCAGGCCGTAGCGCGCGAAGTATTCGTCACCGTCGGGGAGATCGGTCTGCGCAAAGCGCTCCTTCTGGACCCGCAGCATCATGACCACATCGACCCCGGCAAGCCCCTCTTCGAGCGTCTCAAAGCGGGACGCACCGGCAAATTCGCCCGCCTCGGGCATGAGCGCGGGGGGCGCGACGATGCGCACTTCCCGCGCCTCGAGGGCGCGGAAGATCTGGTAGGCCGAGCGCGCCACGCGCGAGTGGCGGATGTCGCCAACGATGGCGATCGACTGCTCGGACACCGGTCCCTTAAATTGCCGAATGGTCAGCGCATCGAGCAGTCCCTGCGTCGGGTGCGAGAGATGCGCCTCGCCGGCCGAGAGCACGCTGACATGCGGGGCGACATTCGCGGCCACGTGCGCCAGCACCCCCGGCTCGGCGTCGCGGATTACGAATACATCGAAGTGCAGCGCCTGCAGCGTAAAGATGGTGTCGAGCATGGTCTCGCCCTTCACGCGCGAGGACAGCTGCACCTCTAAATTGACCACTTCGGCGCCCAGGCGCCGGCCGGCCAGTTCGAACGACACGCGCGTACGCGTGGAGGGTTCGGTGAAGAGATTGGCAATCGTGACGCCGGCCAGGCGCCGGCTGCTCGGGGGACGTTGGCCGATGGGGCCGACATAGGTTTGCGCGCGCTCGAGCAGCGATTCGATTTCGGAGCGGCGCAGGTCCTCCAGAGTGATCAGATGGCGCAATGAGCCGTCCGGCCGCCGCTGCTCAATCCTCGTTCCAGGTGTGATCGCCATGTCCCCGTCCCGCGTCCCGGTCCAGCCATCGTTCGAGAATGATAGCGGCTGCGGCGCTGTCGATGTCGCCGCGTTGCACGCGGCGGCGGCGTTGGCCACTGGCGCGCTGTGCCTTCAATTCCTCGGCCGCCTCGAGAGAGGAGGCAAATTCATCGGCACGCTGTACCGGCAGGCGGGAACGCTCGGCGAGTGCGGCGGCAAAGCGGTCGGCAGCAGCGCTCAAGGTGCCCGCGGTGCCGTCGGCGTTGCGCGGGCTGCCGACCACGAGCAGATGGGGCTTGAAGGAATCGATCGCGCGATCGATGGGGTTCCAGTCGATTCCCGCCATGGGAACCGTCACTGCGCTGTGGGGTGCGGCGCGCCGGCTGACGGTATCGCCCGAGGCGATACCGATGCGACGCAGTCCAAAATCGAAGGCGAGGATGACCTGGGCGTGTGCCCTAGGCATGACCTGCTGTGAAGCTCACGCGGGAGCTGTCCACTCCCAGCAGCTGCCAGGCCGCCTGCCAGCGATCCTCGAAAGGCAGGCCGAAGACAATGTTTTCATCCACCGGCAGGCTCAGCCAGGCGTTATCGAGCATCTCGCGCTCGAGCTGACCGGCTTCCCAGCCGGCATAACCCAGCGCCACGAAGGCGTCCGCTGGACCGGTGCCGCGGGCGATGGCCGCGAGCACGTCGCGCGAGGTGGTCACCTGCACGTGATCGGAGATGCGGTGCGTGGAGTCCCAATCGCCGCCCGGTCTATGAAGCACGAAGCCGCGATCGGTGTGAACCGGACCGCCGCGCAGCACCGGCTGTTCGCTGATGCCGATATCGGCGGTCTCGAGCTTCATCTGCGCCATGACGTCGCCCAGCTTCATGCCGAGGGGCTTGTTGAGCACGATGCCCAGCGCGCCGCGGTCGGAGTGCTCGCAAACGAGCGCTACGGTCTGGGAGAAATGGCCATCGCCGAGAGACGGCATCGCTATGAGCAGCTGATTGGCCAGTGAACTGGAATTGCCCATGGGTTCGAGTATGGGGTCAGCCACTGTGTCTCTCAAGGACCCGATTCCGTATCTGACGACAGAGTCACAGCACCCGTCTGTAGGCTCCCGGCGACGAAATCCCATTGGTAGGCGAAGCGCAACTGTGAGTACTCCGCGGCAAGGTCAGCAGGAAAGGGATCGAACGGGCTGGCGAGCTTCAGGATGCTCAGGGCCGACTCATCCAGCGACCCGAAGCCGCTGCTGCGGCGCACAGTAGCATCGATCAGCCTGCCGTTGGCGCCAATCTGGACCTCCACCACGGGGCTGCCGGACAGGCCCCGGTTGCGGGCGGCGGTCGGGAAATTCAGCGTGCCCACGCGCTCGACCTTGCGCTTCCAGGCGGCCAGATACGGCGCCAGCCTGGATGCGCGGGTGTCCGGCGTCACCCAGTGCTGCGCATCGGGCTTGCCTTTGAGCAGCAACTCCACCGCATCGCCACGGCCACTGCGCGGATCGCCCTCGGTGTCGCCGATGATCAGCGGCAGCGCCGGGCCGGCCTCGGGGGTGATGTCGCCGATGTAGCGGATCTCAGGCGTCTCGCCGTTGGTGGCCAGATACTGCTGGTCTCCCGGGCTATTGCGGGCCAGCGCGGACGCGTCACGGGCATTGTCCCCGTTGGCACTGCCGGCGAGGGCGCCGCGGCTGGCCGGGCTGCCGACATGCCGCGGCCGATCGGTGTTGCCGGCGCCGATCTGCGTGCGTTGCGCCAGGTAGGCCGCGCGATCATTGGATTTCGCCTCGGGTACCTCGTCGGTCACCAGCATGACATCGAGCTCGGGAGTCTTGGGCGGACTGAGCGCGCCGCCCGAAGTAAAACTCAGTCCCAGCAGTACGATGGCATGCAGCATGGCGGTCAGCAGCAGCATTGCCATCAGCCGGTCGCGCACCGGCGCGGCACCCTCGCGCAGCGGCAGCAGCGTGCGGCTGCGTTTCAGTTGAGGCGCAGCCTCCACGATCAGTGCGCGCGCGCCGCGCACGCCCTCTCGATCGCGGCCATGAGTAAATCGCCGATGTCGAGGTGGAACTGCTTGTCGAGCTCGCGCGCGCCGGTGGGGCTGGTGACATTGATTTCAGTGACGAAACCGCCGATGACATCCAGCCCCACGAACAACATGCCGGCCGCGCGCATCGCCGGTCCGATCTGCTGGCAAAGCCAGCGGTCACGGTCATTGAGCGGACGGCCGACGCCCTGCGCGCCCGCGGCGAGATTGCCGCGATGGTCTGTCGCGCTCGGGATGCGCGCCAGCGCATAGGGCACCGGTTCGCCGTCCACCAACAGCACCCGCGCATCGCCGCCCTGCACGATTTCGGGCAGGTACTTCTGCACGATGGCGAAATGGGCTCCGTCCTGGGTCAGATTCTCGAATACCACGCGCGAGTTCTTGTCCCCGGGCTCGAGCACGAAGATCGAGCGGCCGCCCATGCCATCCAGTGGCTTGCAGACGATCTTGCCATGCTCGCGGGCAAATGCCGCCATGTCGTTCATATCGCGGGTGACGAGTGTCGGCGCGCAGCATTGCGGGAACCAGGCCGTGTACACCTTCTCGTTCATGTCGCGCAGGCCGCGGGCACGGTTCACGACCAGCGCGCCGGCCAGTTCGGCGCGCTCGAGGATGTAAGTGGTGTAGATGAATTCCATGTCGAAAGGCGGATCCTTGCGCATCAGGATGGCGTCGAATGCGCCCAGGGGCTGGATTTCAGGCTCACCGAGGCTGTACCAGTCGGCAGGGTCGGCACGCACCGTCAGCGCACGAGCGCTGCCTTCGGCCACGCCGTCGCGCAGCCGCAGATTGGCCTGCTCGAGGTAGTGCAGCGACCAGCCGCGCGCCTGTGCCGCCAGCAGCATCCCCAGCGTCGTGTCCTTGGCAAATTTGATCTTAGCCATAGGATCCATGACCACAGCCACTCTCAACTTGGCTCTCATCGGCTCTCCTCAACGCAGAACGCAGTTTATCGCGCTGATTATGTTCCCACGCGCGTGCGAGCTCTCAGAAACGTGACGGAGGCGGCATAGCAGGGGGTGTGCCGATATGTTAAAACGCGCAGTGAATTTGCTGACTTTGGGGCTGTGCAACATGGAATCGACAGCGGAAGAGCGCGGCGCCATTGCGCCGGGCGCAGGCCCGAATCTGAAGGGACTCAAAGTCCTGGTCATCGACGACAGCAAGACGATCCGCCGCACGGCGGAGACGCTGCTGGCGAAGGAGGGCTGCGAGGTCTTCACAGCCGTCGACGGCTTCGATGCGCTCGCGAAAATAGCCGATCACCAGCCCGACATCGTGTTCGTCGATATCATGATGCCACGCCTGGACGGCTACCAGACCTGCGCGCTGATCAAGCACAACAAGGTGTTTCGCTCCATACCGGTCATCATGCTGTCCTCCAAGGATGGCCTGTTCGATCGCGCGCGCGGACGCATCGTCGGCTCGGAGCACTACCTGACCAAGCCCTTCACCAAGGACGAGCTGCTGAGCGCTATCGAGTCGCACGTCGGGAGATGAAGCCATGGCGCTGATCCTGATCATCGACGATTCGCCGACCGAGGTGCATGTCATGCAGAAGGCGCTCGAGCGCCACGGCTATCGCACGGCCGTTGCGGTCGATGGTGCCGAAGGCATCAAACTCGCCCGCCAGATGCGCCCGGACCTGATCTTCATGGACATCGTCATGCCCGGCGTCAACGGCTACCAGGCCACGCGCACGCTGCTGAATGATCCTGAGACTCGCGCCATCCCCATCGTCATGGTCACTTCCAAGGGCCAGGAGGCTGACCGCGCCTGGGGCCTGCGGCAGGGGGCGGTCGACTATTTGATCAAGCCGGTGTCGCCCGACCAGCTGGTCGAAAAGGCACAGGCTACACTTGCTGCCTGACATGCAGGAGAGCGTAGCGCTTAAGACCCTTCGCGACAGGCCGTTTGAGCTCCTGGCGGAACTCGAACGTCGGGGTCGCGCCGTCACTGCCAGCAGCGCTGCGGATGCCAGCCAGGCGGGCGAGTGGGTCGGCGTGGCGCTGCGCATGGCCGGGGAGCTGTACCTGGTGGCGCGCGAAGAAGCCCGCGAGGTGCTGGGCGTACCCTCGCCGCTGACCCGCGTGCCGGGAGCCAAGGGTTGGATACTCGGGCTGGCGAATGTGCGCGGCCAGCTGCTGCCGATCATCGACCTGCGGGCCTTTCTCGGCAGCGGGCCCACGCCTGCATCGCGCAACACCCGCATTATCGTCGTCAATCACCGTGACATTCCGGCGGGGCTGCTGGTCGATGAGGTACTCGGGTTCCGCCGCTTCTCGGATGCCGAATTCACCGCCGATGTGCCATCCACCATCGTGCATTGCGATCGCTACATCGCCGGCTCGTTCCGTCGTGGCCAGGAGCAGTGGCCCGTGATCGGGCTGCGCTCGCTGCTCGAGGATCCGCTGTTCACCGGGGCCAGCGCTTGAGTGCCGCGGGCAACAGCGGCGGCGGCCGTGCTCAGGCCCTCGCGATTGCCGCTGCCGTGCTGATCATCATCGCGGTTGTCGCGTGCATCGGCTTGCCGCTGCTGCATCTGCCGGCATGGCCCGCGGCCATCGCGGCGGCGCTCGCGCTTGCGCCGGTGGCAGTGCTGTTCTCCCATCTGCGGCGCTCGGCCGAAGCCGGGATGCAGGCGCAGCGCCGCGCGGACGCACAGCGCCTCGAAACCGATCGCAATCAGCAGGCCATCATGCGGCTGCTCGATGAGATGTCGAGCCTCGCCGAGGGCGACCTCACCGTGCAGGCCACGGTGACCGAGGACATCACCGGCGCCATCGCCGATTCGGTCAACTACGCAGTGGAGGCACTGCGCAAGCTGGTCACGACGATCAGCCAGTCGGGCATCCAGCTCGACGGTGCCGCGCGCCAGACCCAGGCGCTGGCTTCGCACCTGGCGCGGGCCAGCAGCGCGCAATCCAAGCAGGTGGGTGCGGCCACGGAATCGATCGGCGCGGTCGCGTCCTCGATCGAAGAGGTCTCGGGTAATGCCGAACGTGCCGCGGATGTCGCGCGTCACTCGGTCGATGTCGCGCACAAGGGCGGCGATGCCGTGCGGCGTACGATTGACGGCATGAACACCATCCGCGAGACCATCCAGGATACCAGCAAGCGCATCAAGCGGCTGGGCGAGAGTTCGCAGGAGATCGGCAACATCGTCGAGCTCATCAGCGACATCGCCGAGCAGACCAACATCCTGGCGCTGAATGCATCGATCCAGGCTTCGATGGCTGGAGAAGCCGGTCGGGGATTTGCGGTCGTGGCGGATGAGGTGCAGCGCCTGGCCGAGCGCGCCGCCAATGCCACCAAGCAGATAGAAGTGCTGGTGCGCACGATCCAGACCGACACCAACGAAGCGGTGGTTTCGATGGAGCGCAGCACCACGGATGTGGTCGGTGGCGCGCTGCTGGCCGAGAACGCGGGCGCTGCGCTGCAGGAGATCGAGCAGGTCTCCAACCAGATCGCGAGCCTGGTCCAGAACATCTCGGCCAGTGCCCGCGGTCAATCCTCGGCGGCGCAGAACATCGCGCGCAACATGCAGGTCCTGCGGGAGATCAGCGCCCAGTCGGCCGATTCGACCAGCGCCACATCGCAGGCCATCGTCAAGCTGGCCGATCTGTCGGCGGCGCTGCGCAAATCCATCACCGGTTTCCGCCTGCCGGGAAGTTCCGATACCACCGGCATGCATCGCGTTGGCACCAGCAGCAGCATGACTGCCGCCGCCAGCGGGCTCAGCGCCAGCCTCAGCGGCGCGTCCTCCGGCATTGCCGCGACGGCGAAAGCGCCGTCCGCGACCGGTGCCAGTGCGACGAATTCTTTTTCCGGATCCAAGATCAAGGCACTCGGCTCGTAACGCATGACTGAGCTGGCGACGCAAACGCTGCAGACGGTAGCGCGCGAAATCAGCGTGGCGCTCGGTGAAGGCCGGGTGGCGCTCGAGGCGCACGTCGAGCAGCCCCAGAGCACCGCGATGCTCGAGCGGGTTCGCTTCGAGCTGCACCTGGTGCAGGGTGCGTTGCGCGTGCTGGAAATCTACGGCGCCGCCTTGCTGGCCGAGGAGATGGAGCAGGTATCGCGCTACCTGATCGGGCTTGGCCAGGAGCGCAAGAACCAGGCCGAGGCGCTCGATGCATTGATGCGCGCCATGGTGCAGCTGCCGGGCTACCTGGAGCGCGTGCTGGCCGGCGGTCGCGATCTGGCACTGGTGCTGCTGCCGCTGCTGAACGATTTGCGCGCCGTGCGCGGCAGTGCGCTGCTGTCGGAAGGCACGCTGCTGTTGTTGAACCTCAAGTCCGACCGGCAGGCGCAGCCGGCCGCACCGGCGCCCGGCGAGCCGCCGCTCACGGCCTCGCAATGGGCGCGACGGTTGCGGGCACGCTTTCAGACCGGCCTGATCGGCTGGATCCGCGGCGAGCGCCCGGAACAGAACCTCGAGATCATGTCGGCGGTTTCCGCCCGGCTCGAGCAGGTGGCCACGCAGCAGCCGGTATTCCAGCTCTGGTGGGTGGTGGGCGCGCTGATCGAGGCGATGCGCGAGAACGGGGTCGAAAGCAGCATTTCGCTCAAGCGGCTGCTCGGGCTGGCCGACCGCGAGATGAAGCGTCTGTTCGAATGGGGCGAGGCGCGCTATGCGCAGAGCCCGCCCGTGGAACTGCTGAACAACCTCCTTTATTACGTGGCGCGCGCGACCAGCGCTGGGCCGCGCGTGGCGGCCGTGCGCGCCTCTTTCCGGCTGGCCGAATTGCTGCCGGTCGACGAATCGATCGAACAGGAGCGCGAAAATCTCTCCGCGCCCTCGATCAAGCTCATGCACACGGTGGCCGCCGCAATCCGCGAGGACCTGTCCAAGGTCAAGGATGTGCTGGATATTTTCGTGCGCCGCGGCGGGGGACAGCCTGAAGAGCTCAGTCCCCAGGTGATGCTGCTCAAAAAGATCGGCGACACGCTCGGTGTGCTGGGACTGGGCGAGCTGCGCGGTCGGGTGCAGGAAGCCACCAGGCGGCTCGAGGGTATCGTCGCCGGCCGCGAAGGCGGGGAAGAGGCCGCGCTGGTGCAGGTGGCCGCCGCGCTCATCAATGTCGAAGATCACCTCGACGATCAGCTTGTCGGGCTGATCCTGCCACGCAAGAAGGCCGAGGGCAGCGAGGGCGAGGAGTCGCAGGACCAGGATTTCCACCAGGTGCAGGGCGCGGTGCTGCGCGAGTGCGTGGTCAACCTCGCGCGCATCAAGGAATACGTTGCGCAAAACGTCGGCGGGA
>Ga0181531_10000372_pt1 | contig 30873 bp, 30 predicted proteins | sample PEATcosm2014_Bin_38_FD_119743 | JGI IMG/M metagenome (GOLD analysis project Ga0181531, IMG submission 119743) | Peatland microbial communities from MTU Mesocosm Facility, Houghton, MI, USA - PEATcosm2014_Bin11_10_metaG | ecosystem: Environmental > Terrestrial > Soil > Wetlands > Peat | place...
GGTTTGCCGCCTGACGCCCCGCCTGGCGCAGTGATGCGTGGTGGCCAGCTTTGGGCGCCGGCACCTGGCGGTGGCTGGCAGCAGTTGGCGCGGACGGGGGGCGGAACATAATGCCGGATGGCGGGGGTGGATGGGCTCCGGTAGGCGCCCCGGTCGCGACGTTGCCGCCGGACGATAGCGCCTCCGCAGCTCCCCCGGCACCCGCAGCGGCTTCCGGCGGCTGGGCCCCTGTAGGGGCTCCGGTCGCGGCCCTGCCACCAGACGATGCCACGGCGCCCGCCGCGCCAGGCTTGCTGTCTCGCATCGGCGGCGCGTTCACGGGCGGCTTCAAGGGGGCCTACGGCGACGACAGCGACGTGATAACGCCCGCCGGAAAGCAGGCGCTCCAAAATATCGGCGTTCTGCCGCCGGACGGCGGGGGCACCGCAATCCAGCGGTTTTTCAACGCGCCCTTGGTCGAGGCGGGGAGCATGGCCTTGCGCGCCATGCCGGCGGCCTACACGGGCGTCCAAGACGCCGCGCGCGAGGCTTTGACCGGCGTTGGCCTTGATGACCGGACGGCGAACGACTTGGTTGCGATGCCGGACGCTTTCATGGGTTCGCCTGGCGAACTGCATGGCGCTGGCGCCTTGGTGAAAGATAGCGCGATCGGCGCCGTGCGTGCTGTTGCCGAGCCGTTTGCGCAAGCCAAGACCAACGCGAGCGCAGCGGCAGCGTTCAAGGATTGGCTGGACGAACACTCTGCCCCGCCGCCCGCCGGGCTAGCGCTGCCGGCGCCCGATGGCCTGCCGATGCAGCGCGACATGACGCGCCAGGAAGTTTTCGACGCGCAGCGCGCCACCGGGATGCCTACCGAAGTGCCGGCGTCGCCCCCGTCCGCCCCGTCCGGTATTCCCGTGCAGGTAGGCGAGGCCGGCAACGCCTTCACGGATCGCCAGCTTCTCCCGGCGCCGCCGGCCCCGGAGGCGGTGCCGACCCCGGCACTGACGCGCCAACAGGTCTTTGAAGCGCAGCAGCGGCTTGGCCTGCCGTCCGAAGTGACCTCGGAGGCGCCGCCCGACAGCCGCGCACCGATGGCCGCCGGCCCCGATGGCACCGTGACGCCTGGCGACCGGCTCTTGCCGGCGCCGGATGCAAACCAGCCGCCGGCCCCGATGCTTGACGACGCGATCACTCGCGCCCGCGCGCAGATGGAAGGTGGCAACAATCCGGGCATGGAGGCGGCCCGCACATTCCAGGGCCCGCTGCCCGACCAATCCGGCGCGTCGATCCCGCTCCCCGCGCCGGCCGCGGAGGCGGTCCCCGTCGAATCCCCGCCAGAGCCCCCCAAGGTGGCAGAACCGCCGCCGGCCCCAACGCCCCCAGCGGCCTCGGTAGAGGCGCCCAAGCCCGTCCCTGACGATGCGGCACCGGCCCCGCAGCTCTCCGACACATGGACCGCCGCGCGCACCGAGGCGGCGAACCGTGTGGCCGAGCTGCGCGGCGACATTGACCGGATGGAGACGGCGCGCGACGCGCGCAACGCAGGGCAGAGCCCCCCGGAGCTGGCGCAATACCGTACGCCTGGCCGGGTGGATCAGGCCATTCGCGCCAAGTATCAGGCTCTCGGCGCCGCCGAAGGCCGCCAGAAGGTGGCCGAAGGGAACCTGCAGGACATCGCCGAAGGCCGCCAGCCCGTCATGGACCCGCGTTATCCGGCCGCAACGGACAACCGCGCGCTGGGCAACCCGAAGCCCCAGCCCCCCGGCGGCATCATCGACGCGATCCGGCGCGCGGGCGGCATCAAGAACGATGCCGGCGGCGAGCTGCGCGCGCGCGATCTGCACCTGACCCCCGGCCTGGTGAACAACAAAAGCAAGTTCACGCTGCAAACCATGGGCGAACGCCTGGCCAACGAAGGCTATATGGATGATTTGCACAACGATTTGTACAGCAAGGGCGTAGCCCAACGCTCCGCTGAAAACGATTTGCTTGAAGCGATCGACCAAGAGAAATCGGGCCGTCCGGTTTACACCGCAGAGGATCAGGAGGCGCATCAAAACGCGCTGGCCGCCCACGAGGATAAAGCGGACGCCATCGAGCAAGTGCGGCAATCTCTCGGCCTGGATCGTGAACAGGTGCGCGGACTGACCGAGGGGCAATTCCAGGCGAAGCTGCGCGATCTGCGCTCCCAGGATGAGCTTGCCGCCGCGGCGACCGCGCATGATGACAAGATGGACGTTACGCACGAGGAAGTGCTACGCGACTATGACCAACACCTGGCGGACAACGCCAGGCCGTGGGAACCGAGCGACGCCGATTATGCGAGCCCTGGCGCTCGCGGAGACAATGACAATGCCCACCCCGCCGATGATGGACAGCAGGCCGGACAGCGTTCGCCCGGATCAGGCGAGCCGGGCGGAGCAAACCGCCCGCCGGGTTCTGGCGGACCCAACGATACCGCGCGCCCTTCGGAGCAAGGCGCTGGCGCTGCTGGCGCAGTCCCAGGCGTCGAAGATGCTTCACGCGGCAGCGGGCCCGCAGTCGATCGGATCGAAGGCGCCGGCACCGCCCCCGCTACCGACCTCGCGCGGCCCGGCGCCGATACCGTTTCAGGACACGGGAGCGGGGACTTCAAGCTCCAACCGGGTAGTGAGCGGCCCGCCAGCGGGCGCGCCCCCGCCTCCCGCCAACGAGCCCTAGAAGCCGAAGGGCAGGGTGTCCTGGCCGGCGCAGAGGGTAGCGACCGCCAGGCGATCCAGGCCCGCGAGGAAGCCCCCAATCGCGGCAGCGTGCCGCAAAAGGGGATGGCGGACTTCTCGCTATTCGACCCGGAGGCGCGCAACCAGCTCCCGTTGACGCCGGATGAGTTTAACTCTCACCTTGATAAAGTCTTTGCTAACGACAAGGCAAAGGGCGAACCCGCGCCGCTGATTGACCAGGGCGCCGCCGCCGCCCGCATGCCCAACAAGCTGTTTTCCGGCCCTACCGCGATATTCGACCCGGACACTTGGAAATTCATGTTCGGCCCGATTACCGATAGCGTGCTCAAACCCTTTGCGGACAGCTTCAAAGATTTCCGCGACGCGATGAAGGGCACTACCTCGATCAACCGCGAACGCATGGAGCGCGTGCCGCAGGGCGATCATCCGGAAGCCAAGATACCAGGCGCCGCCGGGCGTTTCGTGCGCCAGGCCGGCGCCTTCTCGCGGATGGTATTCTACGGCGACGACAGCGCCATGCGCGCGATGGCGGATCGTCTGCCGACCGACGCCAAGGAAGCCAGCCACGCCTTCCTCGATAAGTTCTTTGCGCGGGCCGGCGAAGCTCGCGGCGCAGGCAAAACCTTCCAAGAAGGGCTGGACACTCGTTTCAATTCTTCCATAAATCGCCTGTCTGACACGCTAGGTAAGTTCGTAAAGACCCCGGACCAAATGGCGCAGATTGTTCGCCTGGTGCAAAACCCGGCGAACATTCGCCGTGGCAACGCCATGGGTGAAGCGGCGTTTGGTTTGAAGGGCTGGCTTGCCGAACACCTTGCATACATGAAGAAGAATGGCCTCGACGTGGGCACCGTCTCCAACGGGTATTTCCCGCGCCGTCTGGACACCGATGCGGTGTGGCGCGACATGCCGGGGTTTGAGAAGGCCGCTCGCGATACCTACAAGGCGGCCGGCATGAACCCGGCGGACGCTGCCAAGGCGGCAAGCTCCTGGGTGGACAATATCCGCCTGAATGGCGCGGACAGCCGTAGCCCCATGAAATACTCCGCCGATGGCTTCGCGGCCGATCACGTTTCCGGCCGCGAGCTGCCGAAGTCCGCTGACCAAACACTGAGCAAATTTCTCGTAAAAGACCCGTTGCAGGTTCTTGTTGGCTACTCCAAGAGCGCGGCAGAGCGTGCCGAGTATGCGCGCGTCATGGGCATGGAGACGGCCAAGGATGGCACCGTAAGCTACCGCGCGTGGAATGATCTACTCGACGGGCTGCGCGCGGGAAAAGCCGAAGCCATCGCGCCAAGGTTTGAGGATTACGTCCGGAATGCAGTCGGACAGAATAGCGCAGGCGTCTCACGCGGCGTTACGAAGTCGCTGTCCTGGCTGCGCGCCATCGGCACGCTGGGGCTCATGGGGCACGCCACCATGACCAGTTTGAGCGAGGTTTTCACCGCTGGCGCGCGCACTGGCGAGCTTGCGGATATCTGGCACCAGACCAAGGGCATGACGGCGTATTGGTTCAAGAACGCCATCAAAACGGAAGGTGCCGAGCGCATGACGGCGCTCGCACAAGACGTGGGCACCATCGTTAACCACCTGGGCGGATCGTTCGCGGCAGCCAGGTGGACCGGCGGCGACCTGGCCGCTGGCCTGCAATTGCACGTGCTGGGGCGCTTCTTCCAGGCCATTGGCCTTGAGCAATGGTCGCACGGCATGAACGTGGCGGCGACCGGCGTAGGCGACACCTTCTTGCGCCGCCTGGCCGGCGACATGGCGGACAGCAACCCGCGCATCGCGACCCGTGCCGGCGTCAACCTGGCGGAGCTGGGCGTGGGTAAGGATCAGGCCGCCAAGTTCGGAACCTGGCTGCGCGGCGCTGCACCGGACGGCATGACCACGGATATTTTGGCCAAGGCCCCAAAGGACGTGGCGGACGCATACCGGACGGCGTTGTTCCGCTTCACGCGCCAGGTTCACATGCAGCCGACCGCAGCGACGAAGCCCCGCTGGGCGTCAAATCCCTTCGGCGCGATGGCGTTCCACCTGTCCGGATATGCTTACGCTGTCCATACGAATGTGCTTATGCGCGCCGTGCGCCTGGCGCAGAACGGCGATCTGAATGGCGCCGAAAAGATGGGCATGGCCGCCAAAATGTGGATGGGCCTGCTTGCCGCGGTGCCGGCGCAAATGGCGATCGGCGCCGCGCGAAGCACCCTCTTTGACAGCAAGCAATCCGCGCAAGCCTATCAGGAAAACAAGACGGCAACAGCGGTTTCCCGCTCCGGCATCCTGGGCGCCGTCGATCCCTGGTTTCAGCTCCTTTCGGGCCTGCGCTACCATAAAGACCTGGGAACCTCGATCGCGGGCCCGGCAGGCGGGCGCCTGTTAAGCGCGGCACAAGCCGGCGCCAGCATCATGCAGGGCGAGACGTCCACCCCCAGCGGCAGCCGCAAGACCATGCAGGCGCTCTACGATGCCGGCCTACAGCCGGCGGCCAACTTCGCGGCCACCGCCCTACCGCTGCCCATCGCCGCTGCTGTGGCGCAGCTCGTGGGCTCCGGGCGTGTGCGTGAAGCCTTCACGTCCGCGACCGCCGGCCCTCCCTCCGCCCATCCCCGCCACCACAACTGAGGATCACATGATAGCGCCCGACCAAACCGCCCGCGCCATCGCGAGCGCAGCCGCCAAATTGGTAGGCGGCGACCGCGCCGAGACGCACGGCGACAAGGAGGAAAATTTCGGCAAGACCGCCGTGTTGTGGAACGCCTGGCTGGCGATCCGCGGGGGCCCGCAGCCGATCGACGCTCACGATGTTGGCGTGCTGCTTATGTTGGCCAAGCTCGCCCGCACGCAAGGCGGCAGATACAACCCAGATGATTACGTTGACATGGCGGGCTATGCGGCGTGCGCGGGCGAGGTTGCCGCCACTGTCCGGAATAACGGCTCGCGTAACCGGACAGAAGGTGCTAAACTCACAGCCGGCAAGGGGGCTTAGACCATGGGTGCTTCGACCGTCGGCGGCGCCGACCAGGCCATTAAGGTTCTGGCGGGCGCCTTCACGGCCCCCGCAGTGGGGCTACCCATCTGCCTGAATGGAGACTTCAACTTCTCCATTTGGGGCGCCTTCACGGGCAGCGTTTCGTTGGAGCGCAGCTTTGATGGCGGTGTTTCCTGGCTGAATATCTCCGTGGACTTGGCTGGCACGGACAACGCTTTCATTGCACCGATTACCAGCTCCGGCACCGAGCCCGAGGGCGGGGTCCTGTACCATTTCAACTGCACCGCCCTGTCTGCGGGCACCGCAAATTGGAGGTTGAGCAGCTAATGGGCGTTTTCTGGTTGCAGCCGCCTGCGGGCGGCGGTGGTGGTGGTGGTGGCGGGGATGGCACGGCGCTCGCGCAGCCGATCGTCGGCACGTCCATGATGGGGCGTACCGAATGGAATAGGCCGCTTCTGGCGTCCCTGACCGGCGTTCGCACCACGGGGCGTGTGGGCACGAATCTGGCCGAGTTCAACACCAGCGGCAAAAAGACCGGGCCGATTGTGCTGCAATCCGTAGGCAACGATCCGATCGCTCGCGGCGCGGTTATGCCGCACGGGTATGGCGCGGGGGCCGTTAGTGTCGTCGGCCTCATCAACCCGCAGTTTACGCAGTCAGACCCCATCGCTGGGCCGGCCATGGCCGCCGGGCTGGCGCTCTACGACAGCAAGTCTGGCGCCGCCCTGTTCTTCGGCTCCGTCATGCAGGCATACGACCCCGAGCGGCTTGTCCTGTATTCGGTGGACAACACCGGCAGCGCCACCCTCGCGCAGCAATACAACAACACGCGCGCCGCCAGCGGACTTCCTTATTGGGTCAAGATCACCCTCGATGGAGCGGGCAACTTCTCCTGCTCAATTTCAGGCGATGGCCTGATTTGGACGAACGAAACCGGAGTAGGCTTGGTCTCTACCTATTTCACCGACACCCCCGATAGCGTCGGCTTCATGAGCTTCACAGGCAACTGCCAAGCCAACGCGGGCATCACGGTTTGGGAGCTGTTCACTCAGATCCCATAGAGGTTGCCGCGTGCCGAATTGCTTCGGGCTGCTGCACTACGCCGGCAACGTGAACAACGGGACGGGCGTATCGGCCTGGCTCCTTTTAGACACCCCGTAAGGTGGAATATGAAGTGGAGTCCGCGCCGTCGCCCGCGGCGTGAAAATTGGCCGCACGCCGAAAGTGTGCGACCTGCATTGACAATCAATCTAGGGTTGTGTTACGGATGGGCTGCTCGCGTATCATGAACGAGATAGGTGGAAACCTTGATGATGATCGACTCCGCTAGAATGGAAAGCCTCTTAGCCTTAGAGAACATCCTTTTTGATTTAATACTCGACGCATTTCGCACTAACGATGCGGATTCTGCTGAGCGCCTCTTTAGGGTGTGGCTTAAACTACCCAATCGACGCTCGCCGCCGATTGGGCAGGACGCGTATTGAGGCATCGAAGGCAAGACTTCCTTCCCGATGCGTCAGTTAAAACTTACGTAGAATCGCCTCTAAATGCCGAGCAATATCCATTGGGTTTGGTCCGTCAGCGCCCCCCGAAACTCGGAGCTGCCCTGTACCGAGTGCCCGTAGGCCCGATAGTTTTCCACTTATCAAATCCATAGCGGCTTGCGGGTCAACGGATAATGTGCAATCGGCTCTCGCATCGCTTGGCCCGTACACTGCTGGATTGACGGTCCCGTCAACAAAGATACTTTCGTCACCAATTTTTACTCGAATTCGCGCTTTGAGTCGTGATAGGGCGTGAAGCACTTCGATCGATCGGGGGTGATAAAACTCGATTACCTCAGTAGCGGACATCGAACTCTCCATCAGCAGAAATCAAGATTTTGACTTGCTTTAGGCGACGTGCACGACACCACCGTTATTCCAAAGTACACCGCTGCCGGACCCGGGGTTTGTGGTCGGTAGATTGGCTTTCAAATTGAGTGGATTAACGCTGGTCAGCGTGCCCGCGCTGGATGTATAAAGTATTATATTTTTCGGTTCTGTCGTATTAGCGTCAAGAAACAAGTCGGTCGTACCCATTGATGTGTTAACGGAATTTCCGCTGAATTGTAGGTCGAATGTGTTTGCCACTATATCAAGCACGTTCGGGAAAGCACCCAAAGTGTTTCCGCTTATCAGATAGGAGTTTCCGTACGACAGATAAAAACAACTGTCGTCAGGCGCGCCGCCTTGTGGGATTATATTGTTGCCGACAACGGAACAGTCGGTAACACCGCTAAACCCAAACTGCGCAATTCCGTCCGTCCCGGTACTGACGGGGCCAAAATTTCTAGAAATATCATTTCCGATCACTCGAACACCGTTCCAGAGCCCTAGTGCCATGCAACCCAGTCCCGTGTTGATCTCCGAATTGACGACGGTAATCTGGATACCGCTTAGGGCTTGATACGAAAATCCTATCGGAGTATTGGCGGGAAGGCTTTCAAACGCACCCTCAGACATAACAATCGTACCGGTAACCGTATTCGAGATAATCGACGTTGAATTTGACGACGCAATTCCGGGCGCCACAGAAATAAGCGTCCCCATCGACGATGCTGACACAATGTATCCGCCAAGAATATCGCCGGTCACTTCCGTCATTCGTACCCCAATCCACGGGAGATTCGCATCCAGCGGATTCATTCCTAAGGCGTTCGACGTGCCAGAAAGGGTTATGGTAGTCTGACCTTCCGTGATCGCGCTCGCAAGCTTGGTTGTCAGAGTTGCATTTGTGCACGAAGAAGCGATATTCTGAATGGCGAAATTCAAGCCCACAACCGTACTATTGCGGAGATAAATCCCCTGGCATCCACCATCAAGTATAGCAATGGCATCGTTTCCGTTTTGAAAATGGCATGAATCGACATGTACCTCTACAGCACTTGTAAGCTCGATCGCGTTAGTAGCAAGCCCTGTAGCCAGCGCCGACAGATCCGTGGTGTCAAGCATGGCGCCGGCAAAGCTTGGGCCCGCCCAGGACAGGCGGTTTATCCTTATGCCGTTACCACCGTATATTTGAACCCCTGTCCGAAACGCTTGTCCAATGTACGTAACCACTGCCACCTGAATAGGAACCACTTGAGCCAACGCCGTAGATTCGTACATCTTCCAAAAGCAAGCAAATAAATGGGTCCGAGGTGACATTTAGCGCGAGGCGCAATGCAGCTTCCGCCAGGTAGGACGTATAGGTCGTGCCTGACGCCGAAGCACTTGTATAGTATCCTTGCGAAACAGCAGTGCCGTTACCCTGGCCCATTAAGGGGCCATTGTTAGCATAAAAGCCGAGGCTGCGGATTGAAATTGATCCGAATGGGTTGGCGCTAAATTGGTTTATGGTAAGACAAACATCTGTATGCGTACAGAACAGCTGCGATGCATCCGGCCCATCTCCAAAGATGGTTAAATTAGCACCGGCCGTGTCGGAAATGATAACAGCGGACTTGCAATTGTAGCGGCCCGCAGGAATATACACGGCACCGTACGCATCGCTGAGGGAAGCGTTGATGCACGCAGCCAATGCAGGACCCCAGTCTCCACTGACCACATCGCCTGAGTAATTCAGGAGGTTGTAAATATTAGGGTTAGCCAATACGACGGTGCCCAGGGATAAGGTTGAGCCCGCGTTGGAAAGTGTCAGTGATCCGACAGAGGTAAGGTCTAGACTTAGCGCCATTGTTAGGCCATTTAGGCTGCTAACTGCCATTGACGCCTCCCGTCCTAACATCACGCGAAAGAAGACTGTTACAGCTGGATCGAGCCGGGTCGTTTAGGGTAACAGTTGGGGCCTAACCGGTTCTCCCGCTAGACTTGATCTTTCTGGCTTCGCTGTCAAGTCGCTTTGATGGGCCTTCCGCGTGCCTAAAGCTCACTGTAAGTCGGCTTGGATGGTGTTCGCAACTGGCTAACCGTTTGAGATTCATAGCGAACGGTCGCGGTATGCTCTTACTTTCGCTATGCTGAACCTTGGTGGGCAGCCCGTCGTCGATGCTCTTCAAAACGATCAGGTTGGGTCGTTGACGGCTGAGGCCGCAGGTGGGTCCGAGTAGTCGCGGGTGAAGGCGGGCAGACAGCAACGCTGTATGACCATGGATAGGGCTGCCGCCCGCCATGCGATCTGCCGAATCGGCTTCGATAGGCGCATCGATGCGCCGAGTAGGTGGATCAAAATTATTGAACTCACTGAGACACGCCACAAAGGCGTGGCATGCGTTGGAAAGATGCTCATGCTTCCCGAGCATCCGGAGCCACCTACGTCTGCCTGAACCGCTCCGCTCATCCAACATTAAGAGGGGATAATTTCCTACGCTTCCCCCATTGCCTAGCCAATATGGCCAAATGACATTGATTTGGGGCGGCCGTGAGTTCATAGTGATGAGGCGATATCAGAACCGATGAATTGGACTATCCCTCACATGCAGAGTGTTACGTTGGCCGGACAAATTGATTTTCGCGCTGGCGGCAATAGCCTTGATTATGTAGTTTCCGGTTTTTCGCACCCCGAGCCAGATCGCACCTGGGCAATTGCCCCAAGATGTTCTCTGAGAATTCCATCCCCTCGTAACGCTATGAGCGCGGTACTCGTTTTTCGAGTGCATCCGCTGCAAGAACTTCCAGGCGGTCCCGGATGCCGTATGTCTATTCGAATCGATGGCGAGGATGTGTTTGACGATGTCGTTGAGCGGGAAATGGCGGTCGGGTTGGCGCTTTCTGATCTGAATACGCGAAAACGGCTCATTCATATAGAGTTCTTCTTTCCATCCGCCCCAAGACCAGCCGAGCTCGGGCTATCGCAAGAAACCCGTCACCTTGCAGTATCATTTCACTCTGCTCAAATATTTGCGTGCCGGGATAGCTGGCCGTCGGGCGGATTACCTCGGAGGCACACACGTTTAGGGATTGAAGGGCCGGCAACCGCGGCTGCCGTGGAGGCCACCGTTGGCATGACTATCGCGAATTTGTTGGCTAGGTTTGAAAGTCTTGGCCACAGTTGCGATTTTGGGCTTGTTCAACGAGAGATCGGGATTGAGCCACTTGGCCTGCTCCGGTTCACCGGGATAAGCACAATGCAAGCCTATGTCGGATTGCTTGAGCGATTTTCTAATATCGGCGAACGGGCGAATATCCGTCCCTATGTGCCGGAGAATCAAAACGAGTATTGGATACATGAAGTTCGATACGGTATGTTTTATCACACGTTCATTCCACCATCGCAATCTGCGCCGGAACAACTAATCGCTCGGGAAATGCAGAGGCTGCCCTTCCTGCGACGAAAATTCATCGAAGACTTGGAGAACGGCGAGAAGATATTTCTTCTTCGACGGCCGGACCCCATGACGGCCAGCGAAGCGCTCGCTATATGGGCAGCCTTGAACCTTTATCACGACAACGTGCTACTCTATCTTGAGTCAGGCGACAGCGTTTTGGCGGGAAGAGTGGAAGAGGTCGGCCCGCGACTGCTCAAAGGCTACCTTGACGGGACATTGGGCGACGTGGCCCCAAACGTGGCAAGCTGGCTTTGTCTGTGCGCCAACACCTATCTGGCCTGCCGGGATCACCTTTAGTGCGAGGCTCTTGGTTTCAGTACCCCGCCCGCCTCTGTGCCCATCATATAGGCGGTGAAGAGGCGCAGCACATGTGACACGCCTGCTTCTGTCACGCTGCTAAGGTCCGATTCGAAATAAGCACCGCGAATTTGCGGGGCAGTGATGATTTCGTAACTGGGGAAATAAGCCACGTTTTTGTAAGCGCCTGCGGTTTCCTCTGCAAGCACGCGCAATGCGGCCTTGCTGTATGCGTCCGCGACCAGGACATGCTGTTGCTCGAAGGTGGCTACGAGCGGCACTGGCGACACGGTGAGAATGACGCGCGCCTCGGGATTGACAGCCGAAAAATCACTTAAGAATTGGTCCATATCTGCGCGCATCTCGCCGATAGAGAAATTGTGAAACCGTGGTGCCCCTCCGGTTGGCTCGATTCCAAGCACGCCGGGTGGAACTGGAAGAACCGTATCGTCCGGGGCCAGCCAAGTCTCCGTAAGGCCGAGCGTGAAGACGAAAATCCGGCACTCCTGGAACACTCGGCGAACCGCAAGCAAGTGGTCGCGCCGAGCGTTGATCACGCCATCGGCCGTGCCAAAGCCATCGGGGAAGAGTTGCGGCCGCAGCGGGTCGATGAAGCGTCCGTCTGGCCGGCGCCAGACACGGGTGGCCGGGCGATGCAGGCCGTAGGCGCCGGTCAGTAATTGGCAGAGCTGCCGAACGGTGTAGATCTTGCCATAGCGTGCGGAGAACACCGGTTCGGTTGGCGACAGCGGCGGCTCCGCCAGGAGGAAATTATAGCCAGAGGATTTCAGGTGATGGGCGATGTGCTGGGCGATGCACGAACCTACCGCGGCGACCGGCTCATGTGGCGAAACGGCGAAAGGCATGGATACAACCGGATCAAGCGCAGTCGCCGGCACCTTTGTGATGCCGGTACTCCAGAATTGGTAGGCGGGCTGACCGCGATAGGGGTGGATGGGCATCGGGTGTCGCTCTTAGACGCCTCATTATGCTCGTGGCATGTATGCGGCCCAACGACGCCTTCGCCACGGCAGATGTCTTAGTCATCATATATAGGGACTGGGGGACGGTCGAGCTCACTGCATGAAACCCGGGGTCTTGGCGCGCAGATTTGGGCAAATCGTCCGATACCCCTCCCAACTTCTCGGGCGAATCCCGCCAACGGCCTACCAACGGCCTACTTTCCCCATTTTTGCCCGTAGCGCAGTAGTGAGGGGGTGCGGCACTACAAACCGCACCCCCTTGTTTTTTAACGGGAATCTGACTGACAAACTGGTCGGAGTGAGAGGATTCGAACCTCCGGCCCCTGCGTCCCGAACACAGTGCTCTACCAGGCTGAGCTACACTCCGCCGAGGCGCGGCATATAACCGCCCCCCCTCCCCGCCGCAACCCTCAGAGGCGCGTGGCAGATGCGGGCGCCGGAACCGGCAGCGCCTCCAGCCGACACAGCAGCGCCTCCACGCTCGAAACAACCTCGAACAACGAAAGCGATGACGGAGCCGCAAAACCCTGCGCGACAACGCTCCGCAAGGCCGCCAAGAACGCCGCCGCCCAGCCGTTGACGTCCACCACGAACACCGGCTTGTCGTGCAGCCGCAATTGCCGCCAGGTCATGATCTCCACCGTCTCATCCAGCGTGCCGAAACCGCCCGGCATACACACGAACGCGTCCGCCAGCTCGAACATCATCTGCTTGCGGCTATGCATGCTCGCGGTGACGTGCAGCCGGGTCAGGCCGTCATGCGCCACTTCCCATTGCGTCAGGAACTCGGGGATAACACCGGTCACGCTGCCGCCGGCCGCCAGTGCCGCGTCCGCCAGCGCGCCCATCAGCCCAACGCGTCCGCCGCCGTAAACCAGCCCAATGCCGCGCGCCGCGAGCCCGGCGCCAAGCGCCTCGGTGGCCACCACCAGGGCCGGATCGTGCCCAGCGCGCGAGCCGCAGAACACCGCCACGGCGCGTGCCGGTTTATGCAGAGGCGCGGCGTGCTGTGGCATGGCGCCCTTCTGGCGTTCGCGCCGCCACGATGCAACCATGCAGGCCCGACGCCCCCTTGAAGGAGTTTCGCCTCATGCGCCTGTTTTCGGCCGCCCTGCTTGCCGCTGTCGCCGCGCCGGCCTCGGCGCAAAGCCCGCCCGCCACCATTTCGGTGAAACCCGACGTGCTGATCGCGGCGCGGCAAAGCGCCTACGCCATGTCCGCCGGGACCTTCGCCGGCATGCACAACAGCATCAAGAACGGCGAGGACGTGAAGCAATGGGCGGACCGCGCCGCGGACATGGTAGAGTGGGCCGGCGTGATCCCCAGCCTGTTCCCGCCCGGCACCGAAAAGGGCAACGACACCAAGGCCAAGCCGGCGGTGTGGAGCGACCGCGCCGGCTTCGTAAAGGCTGCCGGCGTTTACGAAGACGCAGCGAAAAAGCTAGCGCTGGCCGCGAAGGCCAACAACAAACCCGCCTTCGCCGCCGCCTTCAAGGAAACCGGCAAGGCCTGCGGCGCCTGCCACAAGGCGTACCGCGAGAAAGAGTGACGCGGCCTGAATCTGATGAATGGGGTCTGGGGCCCCCGGCCCCAGCGGGTCCAGGGCAGAGCCCTGGCCTTCTGCTTTTTCCCTATATCGGCTCTGTAGCGATCACCTGGCGCCGTACCACCTTGCCGGCCGGCAGCGCGGCGTAGGCGTCCTTCACCGCCTCGGTCAGGTGCACCCCCGCCAGGTTGCGTGCCGCGGCGTGGCCCACCTGCTCCCACACCGGCCAGCCGCGCAGCACCGCGCCAATGTTGGTCGGCGGCACGAACAGCGCGGCGTCGCGCCGCTCGGGGCGGAACAGGCACGCCGCCAGCAGGCCGGCAAGCTGGCCCGGACTGTAGGGGTGGCCCTGGCCGAACGGCGTGCTTTCCACATGCGCCCACAGCCCGACCCGGTTCGGCGCGACAACCAGGATGCGGCCATCATCCTTCAGCACGCGCCACACCTCGCGCAGCAACCGCCGCGCATCGTCGGCCACGTCCACCGCGTGCACCAGCAGAACGCGATCAAAGCTCAAATCCGGAAACGGCAGGCGGTCTTCCGCCACCAGGCACGCATGCCGAGAAATCGCCGGCGCCAGCTTTTCCGGCACCGCGGCCAAGCACCGGTACGCACTTTCCTGCCACAGCTTCAGATACGGCTCCGCATACCCCAGCCCCAGCACCGCCTGCCCCGCCAGCTCCGGCCAGAACGCCGCCATCCGCTCGCGCAGCACCGCGATCGCCGTCGCACCGCGCGCCGACGCATAAAACGCGGCGGGCGATCCCGCCGGAACCTCAGCCTCGGGCGCCGTAATATCCAAGGTGCCGTGCATGGTGCCGCCGGAAGGGGGGATGCTACAAAACCCCGTCCGTCCCCCGCGAGGTAGTGATCATGAGCGTAACCGTCCAGCCCGTGCCGCTGTTCACCGACAATTACGCCTGGCTGTTGCGCGACACCACGACCGGCGCGATCGCGATCGTCGACCCCGCCGACGCCGCCGGCGTCGCCCCGGCCCTCGAGGCCGCCGGCCGCCTCGACCTGATCCTGCTCACCCACCACCACCCGGACCACGTCTTCGGCACCGACGAAGTGCGCGCCCGCTGGCACTGCCCCGTGGTCGGCGCCGCCGCCGACGCCCACCGCCTGCCCAAACTGGACATCGCCGTCCACGAAGGCGACCTGGTAAAATTCGGCGCCGCCGAGGCGCGCGTCCTCGAGGTCCCCGGCCACACGCGCGGCCACATCGCCTACTTCTTTCCCGACGGCGCCGTCCTCCTCTCCGGCGACACCCTCTTTTCAGTCGGCTGCGGCAAACTGCTAGAAGGCACCGCCGACGAAATGTTCGCCTCCCTGCAAAAACTAAATACGCTCCCCGATCACACGTTAGTTGCCTGCGGCCACGAATACACCGAAAGCAACGTCCGTTTCGCCCTCACCATCGAGCCCGAAAACATGGCCCTGCACGCCCGCGCCCTCGAAGTCATGCAGCTCCGCTCCTCCGGCCGCCCCACCGTCCCCTCCATCCTCGCCCAGGAGCGCGCCACCAACCCCTTCCTCCGCGCCACCACCGCCACGCGCCTCAAGGAAATCCGCACGGCAAAGGATAGTTTTTAAGGAAGGAAGGCCAGGGCTCTGCCCTGGACCCGCTGGGGCCGTAGGCCCCAGACCCCATCAATAAAGACTCGAATTCGTAGGGTGGGATTCAGCCCACCAACCCATGCCGCCCCAGTAACGTAGGTTCCAACCGGCCTTCGCCGCTATAGAATCCGTTACGGCGTCACCGCGAACACCGTTCCGTCGTTGTGGGCGCCGCCACCTTCAGTGGTGCCATAGAGAGTGCCGCCCACGTTGATCAGGCCGGCAGAAGGAAGTCCCCCATCGCTGCCGCCCGTGAAGGAATACACTATCGTCTCGCTCGCGGCGCGGGCGGGTGCCGCTGCGGCAAGCAGCGCCACCGCGACATCACCTGCGTTCATGTGCTTCAGCGAACCAGTAAGAAAGAAAACCATTGCGAGACCCCCCGACACCGATCAACGCCGACCGCGCCGACACTTTCCAGGCGAGTGCCGTTCGAACTTCAGTCTCCGCCGATCCGGTCCGTCAGTGAACCATTTTGAGAACAAATAGTACCAAAAAAGAGCAACCTGATAGGGGTAGGGAGAGAATAACCTCCCCCTCCCTCCGAACCGGACTGGCAGATCTCCCGCATCCGGCTCTCCAGTTGGTGGTTTTACCTGCAAGAGGACTGGCGTGCAGCAATACGGGTGCCTTGCACACTGATGAGCCCGTAGCCGTCAAAGAAGGCATTTGGCCAGCGTTTGTGATCGGCGCCGTTCGAGCGGGCTATAAGCGCCAGATAATGCAGTGGACCGGCATCTGCTACAACAGCGCGCACACCGCCTCAGATGCCAAGGCGATCGAGAGCCTGCGTCTCACGATCGAGGTCGGCCATCGTATAGTCCTCGAACACACCATGTGCCTTGAGAAAGCCATCGACCTCGTTGAGCACCTCGAACCCGAGCGTCCGGCGCAACTCGCCTTTTGTCATCCGGCCGGCACGAAATTCCTCCAGCACCAGAGCCTCAAGCGCGCGCCGCTCCAGATCACCCCCCTGGGCGGCAATCCGGCTGGCGACATCATCGGGAATCGTAGCCCGAATCGCTCTAGAAGCGATTTGGCACCAGTGGGCTCGGTGGCACTAGCCGATGCTAATTTTCGGAGGGGCAGCTTTCGTGAAAGCCGCAAGAATAGAAGGCGTGGACGCTCCAAGATTAAATGCCACGATCGGCTTTAGCTCGATCCCCGAGCGGTGGTAGACCCATATCAATCCACCACTTAAGAAAACCATTACCAAAGTGGTGACCCAATACGCATAGTTTTTGGCATAGCTTGGAAGGCCGTTATCGAAAGTCTCTCGTTTTGACCACCAGTATAAAACCTCAATGGCCAGCCCGCCACCCATTCCGTAAAGCACAATTTCATACATAAACCACCTGCTATCAGCGGGTCACCGGTCGGTCCCAGGCCGATAGCTCGGAAGGGGTTCCTTGTTGATGTAGGAATAAAGTCTGCCCCACCGCTCGATCAGGGAAATCGGGCGTGTTGCCAGGGCGTAAAGACTGTTACCTTTGCGATCTCTTACGTCAGCGCGGCGCACAACCTCGGTGTGAGCATCCAGAAATCTCCGCAGATCTTCCGGCGGTACATCAAATTTTTCCGCCAGTCGCTCAGGCGAGATAAACCCATTGGAGTTATGCGTCTCGATGGTAGCAATCAGCTCGCTAGCATGGCCATTGAGCAGTGATTTTGCTTCCTTATTGTTTGGCAAGGTCACTGGATGCCGCCTCCTGCACTGGCCTATGGTCACGTTTTTGCTTCCAGGCCGCCAGCCCGTCCTGTATCAGGCTAAGGGCGGCGTCTTTGTTGCTTGCGTAGCGATTGCCAAACCGAAAATCCTCAAAATCAACCTTTAGTTGATCGGTGAATTCAAGCCGAACCGTTATGGGATCGTTGGCCTTCAGCTTCTTGTCCTTTTTCTTCCCCATCTGGGATTGCTCACCTACCGCCGGAAGCATTGCGTGCACTCATGACACCGGATGCCGTGGATGCCAAAGATGTCATGAGGGCATCGGGTGTCAAGATCAAATTGAGTGCCTCAAACGCACTCGAGGCATTCGATGCTGCTACCGCCGTGGCGATGAGCGAGCGTAGCCCAGGTAAAGCCTGGGTTCCACCTGGGCTGCGGCATTGGTGCCAGCACACGCACAAAACCGCTGGAAACTAAACGTCTCGGCGCCTAGCTCCCCTTCAGGGCTGACGACACCGCCCAACCCTGCCTCCGGAGTGGCTTGACGCTCGGGCCGAGTGCCAAGCCGACCTCGCCGCGACCAGCGCAACGCCCTGGCCCGAGGCCCGCGCCCGCCTCGCCGCCCTGCAGGAGGCATTGAAAGCCGAGCAGAGCCGCCGCCGCGCGTAATCCACCTCGGCCACGCTGCCGAGCGGCGCGCCCACGCATTGATCCGTCAGGACGCGCGCCTGGGTTGGCATTAACACCCGACCGGATGCAGCCGCGTATCCAACGCAAACCGCTCCTGCGAGCGCAATTCGTAACTTCCCCCGGCCCCCGAAGCCGCACACACCAAAATCCAACTATGTGTTGAGACCACGCTCGGCAACGCCACAACGCCATGCTGCGCCAACAACGCATCGCCGAACGCCTGCTGGCCCCAACTTACAGCGCAGGGCCGCAGCCAACTCGGATTAGGCACGCTTGCCGCATCCACAACATGTACACGTGCCGGCGCGGTTATTACAATCGAAGTCAGAACATATGCCACGGTATCGAGCGTCGCCAGCCCGGCATGAACCGCCACCTCGAGGATCGCGGTCGCCGGATCGATCGTGCAATAGACCGCCCGTGTGCCCCGCCGGTTCCAACGCCCGCCGGCCCGAAAGGCACCCTCGCCGCTATCCCACGCGGCGGCAAACCGTGCCTCGTCCAGCCGCCAAGCCACCAACTCGTTCCCGCCAAGCGGGCCCGGCAGCGGCGTCACATGTAAACGCCATACTCAAGACGGGTGAGAAAATCCTCGACCAGTTGCTGCCCGGTCGGCGTTGCCAGCAGGTCGATCGGCCGCCGGTGGTCCAGCGCCATCGGCTCCGAGACCAGCCACTGCTCCGCTGCAAGCTGCCCGCCGAACGCGGCGCTGGCACGTGCCAGGATTTCCGCGAACTTCCATGCCCGGCCGCTCTGTTCGCGGCTCAATGTTTCACCGCCAGCGCCGGCGCGCCGGCGCTGCGACGTGCGCAGGCTAATCCCGACCGCCCGTTCCAGCGCGCCGGTCTTCGGCAGAACGCTGAGACTGTCCACCAGGTGCCACCAGGCCCGGCCGGGCAAGCCGCGCATGAGCAGGTCATGCGCATCCAGTTGGCCGCGCGGCTGATCGCCGAGCAGCGCGGCGCCACCCAGCAGCCCGGTCACCCGCGCGAACTGATCGTCGCCCGCCGTGAAGCTGCCCGTTTCAACCGCGGCATCCATCGCACGCTCGTTCACCTGTCGCAGAACCATGTGACACGTGACGCGGCCAATTTCAAGCTTCCGGTGTCGCGAGCCTCGGCGCAGGCCGCCAAAACCCCGCCACTTCGGCACCATCGATCCAGGTCAGCCTCAACCGATCACGCTCTGCCGGCGGAGCCCCTAGCCTTCCTCATCCCGTAAGCCCCTCCGCCATATCCCACAGCCTCTTGCCATTCGCCGCATTCAACGCCGCCACCGGGGGCGGCACCAGAACCGGCGCGCCCTTCAGCCCGCCCAGCCCATCCGGCCCGACATAATCCCCATTGCCCACCCAAGGCGCCGTCGCGGCGAACAAGGTCGGCAGCGCACCCGCCGCCGCCGACTGCGCCAACAGAGGCTCGAACATCCGCATCGCCATCGAGGCCAGCGACGGCCGATCCAGCCCCATTTGCGGCCCGACCGACTGCAGGTTCGTCACCGACCAGCCGGGATGCGCGGCCGCACTCACCAGCCGCCAGCCGGCGTCTTTCGCCCGCCGCCCCAGCTCGATCGCGAACATCACGCACGCCAGCTTGGATTGGCAGTAGGCCCGCCACGGGCTGTAGCCGCGCGCCAGTTGCGGGTCGTCGAACGCAATCGCGCCGCCGCGCGCGGCCAGGCTGCCCAGCGTCACCACGCGCGCCGCCTGGGCCGCGCACAGCATCGGCAGCAGCAGCCGCGTCAGCGCGAAGTGGCCCAGGAAATTGCTGGCGAACTGCATCTCGAACCCGTCCGGCGTCAGGGTCCGGCGCGGGATCGCCATCACGCCGGCATTGTTCACGAGCAGATCGAGCGACGCATACTGCCCCGCGATGCGCCCGGCGGCCTCCCGCACCGAGGCCAGCGAAGCAAGGTCGAGCTTTTCAAACGCCAGCGCGGCTCCGGGTGCCGAACGCCCTATGTCGGCAACCGCTTCGGCCGCCCTCGCCTCGTTGCGCGCCGCCAGGATCACGCGCGCGCCCGCGCCGGCCAGCGCCCGCGCCGTCTCCAGCCCCAGCCCGCTCGTCGCGCCGGTCACCAGTGCCACCCGCCCGGCCTGCGGCGGCATGGCGGCGGTCGTCCAGGCTGCACTCATATCAACTGCCTCCACCCGCGGCCGGCACCCGACCCTGCCCAGCCGCCCCTGTCAACGGGCCGCCACGCCGCGCAATTCATAAGTTTTCAGATCGCTTAACTTCGACGCCAAAGAGTTTTGCGACGGACCCTGGCACCTACCGGTTGTCGCGTTCACGACATCCTCCCCCGGAGATCCCGATGTCCGACACTTTCATGTTCGACGCCGCGGGCGCCCACCTCGCCCCCGCACCGGCCCGCGTTCTTGCCGCATGGGCCATTAAGCCCCGCGGCCCCGCTCATTTGATCGCCTCTATCGCAACCGCCGCGATCATCCGCGCGCACCCGATGGTGCTGCGGAACCTGGCGTTTCTGCTGTGCGCGGCCAGCACCGCCGGCCTGGCATTCCTGGTGGCGCGCGTGCTCGGCGCGACCGCCTGAACCCTCGATTTAAGCCGCGGCACATTTCAGCACGGCCGGGGGGTCCCTCTCCCCGGCCGCTTTTCATCGCGCCGCCTTCTTCGCCAATGAGCCTTTGTACCTTGCGGTTGCTCCGCCCGGCCTCTATAGGCCGCGGCTTGTTCGCGCGTCCGGGCCTGAAATGGGCATGCCCGGCCGCGACCATCGTGCTGGGCGCACCTCCGCGCCCCCCCGCCTTGGGAGACCGCACGATCTGACCATAGGAGATCGCAAATGCCCAAGTTGAAGACCAAATCCTCGGTGAAAAAGCGGTTCAAGATCACCGGCACCGGCAAGGTGCTCGCGGGCCCCGGCAAGAAGCGCCACAACCTCTCGGCGCGCAGCCAGAAAGCCAAACGCACCAATCGCGGCAGCCAGACGCTGACCGACATGGATGCGCGCACGGTCAAACAATGGACGCCCTACGGCCTGTAACGCCCCGCGGAGGATAGATCGATGGCACGCGTAAAACGGGGCACCACGACCCATGCCCGGCACAAGAAAGTTCTCGCCCAGAGCAAAGGCTTTTTCGGCCGCAGCTCGACCAACTACCGCATCGCGCTGGAGCGGCTGGAAAAGTCGCTGCAATACGCCTACCGCGACCGGCGGGTTAAGAAGCGCGAATTCCGCGCTTTGTGGATCCAGCGCATCAACGCCGCGGTGCGCCAGCACGGCCTGACCTACAGCCGATTTATCGCCGGCCTCGGCAAGGCCGGCATCGAGATCGACCGCAAGGTGCTGGCGGCGATCGCCTATGACGATGCGGCTTCGTTCGAGGCCATTGTCGAGAAGGCCAAGGCCGCGCTGGGGTAGGATAAGAAGGCCAGGGGCTCTGCCCCTGGACCCCGCTGGGGCCGGAGGCCCCAAACCCCATTTCATCTCGCGCCTGGCATCGACACCGAGGCCATACGGCTGGCCGCCGCCGCGCAGCGCTATCGACAGCGGCGGCACGCCGTCGGGGGTCCAGGGGGCAGAGCCCCCGGTCGCCGAAGGCAAGAATCCCGCCTCTGTAACTGCCGCCGTCAATGATATAGGCGCCTCCCCACCGCGCCCCCAGGACGACTCATGGCCGACGATATAGACGAGCTGCGCTCACTTTTCCTCACCGGGGTCGCAGCCGCCACGGACCTGCGCGCGCTCGAAGCGCTGCGCGTGCACGCGTTGGGTAAATCCGGCGCCCTGACCCTGCTGCTCAAACAGCTCGGCACCACACCGCCCGACCAGCGCCGCGCCCGCGGTGCCCACCTGAACCATTTGAAGGATGACATCACGGCCGCGCTCGACGCCAAACGCGAGGCGCTCGAGCGCGAAGCGGTCGCGGCACGCCTGGTCGCCGAGCGCATGGATGTCAGCCTGCCGCCGTTCGAGGAGCCGCCCGGCCTGATCCATCCGATCAGCCGCACCATGGAGGAAATGGCCGCCATTTTCGGCGCCATGGGTTTTGCCATCGCCGAGGGCCCCGACATCGAAACGGACTGGCACAATTTCGCGGCGCTCAACATCCCGCCGCATCATCCCGCGCGTGACGACCACGACAGTTTCTATCTCTGCGGCGCCGATGCCGGCGCGCTGCGCGTGCTGCGCACCCACACCAGCCCCGTGCAGGTCCGCACCATGCTGAGCCAGGAGCCGCCGATCCGCGTCATCGTGCCCGGCCGCACCTACCGCGCCGACCATGATGCGACGCACAGCCCGATGTTCCATCAATGCGAAGCGCTGGTGCTCGACCGCGACATTACGCTGGGCCATCTGAAAGGCTGCCTGATCGATTTCCTGCGCGCGTTCTTCGGCATCGCGACATTGCCGGTACGGTTCCGCGCCAGCTACTTCCCGTTCACCGAGCCGAGCATGGAAGTCGACATCGGCTGGAATCGCAAGACCGGTGAGATCGGCGCCGGCGGCGACTGGCTGGAAATCCTCGGCAGCGGCATGGTGCACCCCAACGTGCTGGCCAACAGCGGCATCGATCCGCGCGAGTGGCAGGGCTTTGCGTTCGGCATGGGCGTCGAGCGCGTCACCATGCTGAAATATGGCATTCCCGATCTGCGGCCGTTCTTCGAAAGCGACATACGCTGGCTGCGCCATTACGGCTTTTCCGCACTCAGCCCGGTCATGTTGCACGAGGGCCTCGGGGCATGAAATTCACCCTGGGCTGGTTGCGTGAGCATCTCGAAACAGATGTGCCGCTGGAGCGCATTACCGAAAAACTGTCGGCGATCGGTTTGGAGGTCGAGGGCGTTACGGACCGCGCGGCGCCGCTGGCACCGTTCCGCACCGCGCGCGTGATCGAGGCGATACAGCACCCGAATGCGGACCGGCTGCGCGTCTGCCGCGTCGATGCCGGCACCGGCGAAGAAATCCAGGTCGTCTGCGGCGCGCCGAACGCGCGCACCGGCATGGGCGCTGTCTTCGCGCCGCCCGGCGCGGTCATTCCGGGCACCGGCACCACGCTGAAAATCGGCGAAATCCGCGGCGTGCAGAGCGCCGGCATGCTGGTCTCGGCCCGCGAACTGGGTTTGGGCGAGGATCACGACGGCATCATCGAAATTCCCGCCGATACGAAACCGGGCCAGGCCTACGCGAGCTGGGCGGGGCTCGACGACCCGGTGATCGAAATCGGCGTTACACCGAACCGCGGCGATGCGCTCGCGGTGCGCGGCGTGGCGCGCGACCTGGCCGCCGCCGGCGTCGGCCGCCTGAAACCGTGGGACGCAAAACCGTTGCGCGGGCCGTTCAGCCCGATCGCGTGGAAAAACGAATTTCTCAATGGCTGCCCCTGGGTCTTCGGCCGCTCGATCCGCGGGGTAAAAAATGGACCGTCGCCCGCGTGGATGGCCGCCCGGCTCACCGCGATCGGCCTGCGGCCGATCAGCGCACTGGTGGACATCACCAACTATTTCGCTATCGATCTAGGCCGGCCGCTGCATGTGTTCGACGCGGACCGCATCGCCGGCGGCACGCTCACCGTGCGCCGTGGCGCCGAGGGCGACGATTTCGTGGCGCTCGATGGCCATAGCTACGAAGTGACCGAGGCCGACGTGGTGATCGCCGATGCCTCGGGGGTGATTTCCCTCGGCGGCATCATGGGCGGCCAAAGCACCGGCGTGAACGAGTACACCAAGAACGTGTTCGTCGAATGCGCGCTGTTCGATCCGGTGCGCATTTCGCTCACCGGCCGCCGAGCGCAATTGCACAGCGATGCCCGCGCCCGTTTCGAACGCGGCGTCGACCAAAGCCTGCTGCCGGCAGCACTGGACGCTGCCACGCACATGATTATCGATATCTGCGGCGGCGTTGCCAGCGAACCGGTCTCCGCCGGCGCCGAACCGCCATGGCGGCGCAACGCCACGTTGCGCTTCCACCGGCTCGCCGGGCTGGGCGGCATCGACATGCCGGCAGACAAGGCCGTGGGTATCCTGCAGCGCCTCGGCTTTACCGTGCAAACGCGCAACGAGACCGCGGTAACCGTCGCCGTCCCGCCATGGCGCAACGATATCGCCGGCCACTCGCTGCTCGATACGGGGGGCCAGGTGGAGCACCAGCGCGCCATGAAGGCGGCCGAGGGTGCCGCGCTGATCGAGCCGGAATGCGATCTGATCGAGGAAGTGCTGCGCATCCACGGGCTTGACAATATTCCGCCGGTGTCGCTGCCGCGCATGGCGCCGGTGCCGCAACCGACACTGACTCCGCGCCAGGGCCGCACCGCCCTGGCGCGGCGGCTGCTGGCATCGCGCGGCCTCGCCGAATGCGTCACCTTCAGCTTCATGTCACGCACCGACGCCGCCTTGTTCGGCGAAACGCCCGAAACCCTGCGCCTGGCAAATCCGATCGCCGCCGATCTGGATCAGCTGCGGCCGACGCCGCTGGCAACGCTCACGGCGGCCGCCCTGCGCAACGCCGCGCGCGGCTACCCGGATGGAGGGTTGTTCGAAATCGGGCCGGCCTTCAGCGAAAACGGCCAGGCGCTGGTTGCGGTCGCGCTGCGCACCGGCGAGACCCCACGGCACTGGCAGGCACCCGCGCGCCCGGTGGATGTGATGGACGCGCGCGCGGACCTATGGGCGCTGCTGGCCGCGCTCGGCTTGCCGCCCGAGGCGCTGACCACCGCACCCGAGGCGCCCGACTATTATCACCCCGGCCGATCCGGCGTGGTCAGACAGGGGCCAAAAACGGTCCTGGCGCAATTCGGCGAGTTGCACCCGTCGCTGCAATCGCAGCTCGGATTAAGCGGACCCGCCGTCGCCTGCGAATTGTTTCTGGACCGCATCGCCGACCCGAAGCGCCGCCGCCGTGCCGCGGCCGATCTTTCGGCGTTGCAGCCGCTGCGGCGCGATTTTGCGTTCGTAGTGCCGCGCGATCTGCCCGCCGAGACCGTGCTGCGCGCGGTGCGTGGTTCGGAACGCAGCCTGATCGCCCGCAGCGCATTGTTCGATGTCTACGAAGGTGAACACCTGGCCGCCGACCAGAAATCGCTGGGTGTCGAAGTCGTGCTCCAGCCAAGGGACCATACGCTGACCGACGCCGAGATCGAAGCGGCTTGCGCCAGGATTGTGCAGGCAGTGGCGAAGGTCGGTGGGACATTGAGGTAGAAGAAGGCCGGGGCTCTGCCCCTGGACCCCGCTGGGGCCGGAGGCCCCAGACCCCCATTAGCGCTTCGCGGCTTTTCCTGGCTTGTTGGCGAAGCCATTCAATGACTTGGATTATATAGCTTCACCGTTCCCCCAACGATTCTTAATGAATGGGGTCTGGGGCCTCCGGCCCCAGCGGGTCCAGGGCAGAGCCCTGGCCTTCCTTCCTTCCTTCTTACCCCCGCCGCAAACACTGCACGATAGGCTGCGCCGCCTCCGCGCCGGTTTTCGCGATGTGCCAGGTGACCGAGGTCTTGCACCGCGCTGCTGCCTCGGCACTCGCGTGCACGGCCAGCGCCTGATCGACGCAGCTTCGCCACTCCGCCATCGGCGGGTCGGTCTGCAGCACCAGCTCGCAGGTCTCCACCAGCGCCTTGGCGCCCGCCGGCTTGTCGGTCGCGGCCATGCGCTTCAGCGCCTGCACCGATCCCACTTCTGCCTTGATGCAGTCGGCCTTGCTGGCGGCATGGCTGTCGCACGCGGTATTATAGGCATCCCACCCGACCGCGAGTTCGCTGCCGCTCAGGCCGGCCATAACCTGGTAGATGCCAGGCGTGCGGCGCAGTTCCGCGGCGCAGTCGGCAACCCCCTGTTCAACGGCCTCGGCGGCCATTTGGTCGGGCGGCTCGGCGTCCAGCGCCGGGTCGTGGTCCTTCGAAAGTTGCGAGTCCAGCACGGACCGCATCACCGGCAGGGAATAGGCCGGATTGCTGCGGCAGATCGCCGCCGCCGCATCGTCCGCCGCCGCGGCCGGCGCACTGTAAGCGGCAAGACAGAGCGCCGAAGCGCGAAGCAGTGTCCGGACCATAGCCCGTTTCATAGCCCCGTCGCCACGGAAGGAAACCCCAGGCACCGCCCCCTTAATGAACAAAAAGTTTTTGCTTCTTTTTTCAAAAAGAAGTACTTTTTCTTGTTCTTTTTTGAAAAAAAGAACCAAAAAACTTTTGTTCATTTTGCTTGCACGTCGGCACCTGCATCGTCATGTTGGCGCGGTCCGCAACACCCCACGCGGGAGAGCGCAGGCCTCAAAGCCTGCCGCCGAAGGCGCAACCGGCCCCCGGAATCGCTCAGGCACCCAGGACCGCGTTGAGGCCAGGACCTCTGGAAAGCCGGCGGGCGACCGCCGCACCGATGGGGTAAGGGCACACGCCCGAAACTCTCAGGTTTCCGCGACAGAGGGGGGTCAGACGTGCCGGCTTGCCGGCGCCTGGCCCTGTGTCGCGGAGTGCGTTGCCCTGTCGCTGAGAACCTCGCCGCTCGATGCGCTGCACCGCCGCCTTGGCGCCCGCATGGTCGCGTTCGCCGGCTGGTCGTTGCCCGTGCAGTACTCCGGCACGCTTGCCGAGCATGCGGCCGCGCGCACCCAAGCCGCGTTGTTCGACGTTTCGCACATGGGCCAGGTTTCGCTTGCCGGTGCCGATGCCGCGCGGGTGCTTGAGCGGCTGGTGCCCGGCGACATCGCCGGTTTGCCGCCCGGCCGCCAGCTTTACACACTGTTCCTCAACGATGCCGGCGGCATCATGGACGACCTCATGGTGGCCAACGACGGCGACCGCCTGTTCCTGGTCGTCAACGCCGCCTGCGCCGCGGCCGATATCGCGCATTTGCGGGCCCATCTCGATGGCGTGACCGTGCACGAGGACCGCGCGCTGCTCGCCCTGCAGGGCCCCAAGGCCGCCGAGGTGCTGGCCCGCCTTGCACCCGAAGCGGCCGCCATGCGCTTCATGGACGTCGCCATGCTCGCGATTGGCGGCGCCGCATGCTGGGTCAGCCGGTCGGGCTACACCGGCGAGGACGGCTACGAAGTTTCGATCCCCGCCGCGGACGCCGAGCACGTTGCCGAGCTGCTGCTGGCCGAGCCGGAAACCGCGCCCGCCGGGCTGGCCGCCCGCGACACGCTGCGGCTGGAGGCCGGCCTCTGCCTCTATGGCAACGACATCGACGCCACGACCACGCCGATCGAAGCCGGCCTTGGCTGGGCGATCGGCAGGCGCCGGCGCGCCGCGCTCGATTTTCCCGGCGGCGCGATTATTGCCGAACAGATCGCCCACGGCCCGCCGCGCCGCCGCGTCGGCCTGCGGCCCGAAGGCCGTGCGCCGGCGCGCGCCGGCACCGCGATCGTCGACGGCGAGGGGGAAGCCGCCGGCACAATCACGTCCGGCACCGTCTCGCCGACCCTCGGAACACCGATTTGCATAGGTTACGTTCGCGCCGACCTGGCGCCCGACTCGACATCGCTGGGTCTTATGATCCGTGGGCACCGCCACCCCGCCCTTGTGGCCCGCATGCCCTTCGTCCCCCACCGCTACGCCCGATAGAGGAACACCATGGCCGACACACGCTTCACCACCGACCATGAATGGGTACGTCTGGAAGATGACGGCACGCTCACGGTCGGCATTACCGACTACGCGCAGGACGCGCTCGGCGACATCGTGTTCGTCGAATTGCCCGAGGTGGACCGCGAGGTCGCCGAGGGCGAATCCTGCGCCACCGTCGAGAGCACCAAGGCGGCGAGCGACATCTATGCACCCGCATCCGGCCGCATCGCCGAAATCAACGAGCTGGTCGTCGAGGATCCTGGCCTGATCAACCGCGATGCGCAGGGCGAAGCCTGGTTCTGGCGCATGGAACCGGCCGATGGTTTCGATTTCGAGTCGCTGATGGACGAGGAAGCCTATCAGGCGCTGCTGGAGACGTTGTAATGGACGCGCTTGCCGAATTTGCCCAGCTTGCCGATGAAGGCGGTTTTGCCGATCGCCATATCGGTCCGGGGCCGGACGATATTGCCGCGATGCTGCGCGAGGTCGGCGCCACGTCGCTCGAGGATCTGGCCGCGCGCACGGTACCCGGCGCCATTCGCCTCGGCGCCGCCCTGAACCTGCCGCCGCCGATCGACGAAGCCGGCCTGCTGGCGGAATTGCGCGCCATCGCCGCCCGCAACGAAATCAAGAAGACCCTGATCGGATGCGGCTATCACGGCACCCACACGCCGCCGGTGATCCTGCGCAATATTCTCCAGAACCCCGGCTGGTACACCGCCTACACGCCCTATCAGGCGGAAATCTCGCAGGGCCGGCTGGAAGCCTTGCTGAATTTCCAGACCATGGTGACCGATCTGACCGGCCTGCCGGTGGCCAATGCCTCGCTGCTCGATGAAGCGACCGCGATCGCCGAGGCCGTTGCCATGGCGCATGCGGTAGGCAAGGCAAAGAGCGATACGATCGCGGTGTGCACCGATCTGCATCCGCAAAGCCGTGCCGTGCTGGCAACCCGCGCCCGGCCGCTCGGCTGGCGGCTGGTTGATTTCGAACCTGGCGACATCGCGGCGATCGCCGCCGCGCGGCCGTTCGCGGTCGTTTTGCAATATCCCGGCACCACCGGCGCGATCCGCGATTTGCGCACCGAGATCGACGCCGCGCATCGCGTGCACGCCATTGCGATCGCGGCTGCCGATATTCTGTCCCTGACCCTGTTGACCTCGCCTGGGGAGATGGGTGCCGACGTGGTGGTCGGCAGCACGCAGCGTTTCGGCGTGCCGATGGGTTTCGGCGGCCCGCATGCCGCCTATTTCGCCACACGCGATGCGTTCAAGCGCCACATGCCGGGGCGCCTTGTCGGCGTCAGCCACGATGAAGCCGGTGCGCCGGCGCTGCGCCTGGCGCTGCAGACCCGCGAGCAGCACATCCGCCGCGAAAAGGCCACCAGCAACATTTGCACGGCGCAGGTCCTGCTCGCCGTCATGGCCGGTTTCTACGCCGCCTGGCACGGCGCGGACGGTCTGCGCCGCATCGCGTCCCGCATCAATTTGTCCGCGCGGCTGTTGGCGGACGCCGCATCGCGCGCCGGCCACACGGTACGCCACGCCCACTTCTTCGACGCCATCACACTCGATACGCCGCACGCCGATGCCTTGGTCGCCCGCGCGTTGGCAGAAGGCTACAATCTTCGCCGCCTCGGCGACACAGCAATCGCGATCGCCCTCGATGAGACCGTTACGATCGACGATTTGCATGCGTTGGCCGGCATAATCGGCGCCGATCTGGCGACGGCCCAGAACTCCATCCCGAGCGCGCTGCGCCGCGCCACGCCCTTCCTGCACCATGCTGTGTTCAATGATTATCATTGCGAAACCGCCATGATGCGCTACATGAAAAAGTTGGAGAACAAGGATATCGCGCTGAACCGCGGCATGATCCCGCTCGGTTCCTGCACGATGAAGCTGAATGCGGCGGCCGAAATGCTGCCGATCACCTGGCCCGGTTTCGCCGATCTGCACCCGTTCGCCCCGCCCGCGCAAACCCAGGGCTACGCCACGCTGATCACCACGCTCAGCAAATGGCTCGCCGCGGCCACGGGATTTTCCGCCGTCAGCCTGCAACCGAACGCCGGCAGCCAGGGCGAATTCGCCGGCCTGCTGGCCATCCGTGGCTACCATGCCGGCAACGGCGAAGCGCACCGCGATGTGTGCCTGATCCCGAGCAGCGCGCACGGCACCAACCCCGCCAGCGCCGCCATGGCCGGATTGAAAATCGTCGTGGTGGCGTGCGACCGCAACGGCAACATCGACCTCGCCGACCTGCGCGCGAAAGTAGCGCTCCATGCGAAAAATCTGGCGGCGCTGATGGTCACCTACCCAAGCACCCACGGCGTGTTCGAAACGGCAATCCGCGATATGTGCGCAGTCATCCACGCCAGCGGCGGCCAGGTTTACATGGACGGCGCCAACATGAACGCGCAGCTCGGCCTGACCAGCCCCGCGGAAATCGGCGCCGACGTCTGCCACCTCAATCTGCACAAAACCTTCTGCATTCCGCACGGCGGCGGCGGCCCCGGCATCGGCCCCATCGCCGTCGCCGCCCACCTCGCACCCTATCTGCCCAATCACCCGTTCCGCGAAGATGCAGGCCCCACCACCGGAATTGGCCCGGTCAGCGCCGCACCTTTCGGCAGCGCGAGCATCCTGCCGATCAGCTACGCCTATATGCGCATGATGGGCCCCGGCGGCCTGAAGCGCGCCACCGAAATGGCCATCCTGAACGCCAACTACATCGCCGCCCGCCTGCGCCCCCACTTCCCCATCCTGTACACTGGCGTCAACGGCTACGTCGCCCACGAATGCATCCTGGATTGCCGCCATTTCGCGGCCGAAGCCGGCATCCAGGTAGAAGACATCGCCAAGCGCCTGCAGGATTACGGTTTCCATTCCCCCACCATGTCCTGGCCCGTGCCCGGCACATTGATGGTGGAGCCCACCGAAAGCGAACCTCTGGCCGAGCTAGACCGTTTCTGCGACGCCATGATCGCCATCCGCGCCGAAATCGCCCAAATCGCCGCCGGCATCCTGGACCGCACCGACAACCCCCTGCGCAACGCCCCGCACACCGCCGCGGAAATCACCGCCGAAACCTGGCGCCACCCCTACACCCGCAACCAGGCCGCCTTCCCCGCCGGCCCCACCGACGCAAAATACTGGCCGCCGGTCAAACGCGTGGACAACGCTTATGGGGATCGGAATTTGGTATGCACCTGCGCGCCGCTGTCGGCTTACGCGGAGGCGGCGGAATAAGAAAGAAAGGCCAGGGGCTCTGCCCCTGGACCCCGCTGGGGCCTTAGCCCCCAGACCCCATTTTTATTTGTTCCGGGGCTCGCATCAACCGCGAGTCAGTGCGACGATTTCGTAGCCCGCATGAAGCGCAGCGAAATGCGGGACTTGCCCGTGCCGCGGGCGCCGACTCAGATCGGTGCCTCCATACGCTTGCGCAGCACGAGGCGTTGCAATAATCAAGAAATTCGTACCACATAATTTTACTGATTATATCTAGTATGTTCTTTATCCGTTCACGTTTTTCATGGTAGCATTGAAA
>Ga0181531_10000373_pt1 | contig 30866 bp, 30 predicted proteins | sample PEATcosm2014_Bin_38_FD_119743 | JGI IMG/M metagenome (GOLD analysis project Ga0181531, IMG submission 119743) | Peatland microbial communities from MTU Mesocosm Facility, Houghton, MI, USA - PEATcosm2014_Bin11_10_metaG | ecosystem: Environmental > Terrestrial > Soil > Wetlands > Peat | place...
GCCAATGAAGGTTTTCAAGTGTCCGCCGCATTCGACGGCGGGACAGGTCTCACCACGCTCAAGAAGACGCCGCCGGATTTGCTGCTGCTGGACCTGATGCTGCCGAAACTCTCGGGACTCGATATTTGCCGGGAAGTGCGGCGCGACGATTCGCTAAACCGCTTGCCCATTCTGATGCTGACCGCGCGCGGCGACGAAGCGGACCGCGTGGTGGGCCTGGAGATGGGCGCCGACGATTACGTCACCAAGCCATTCAGCCCGCGCGAACTGCTGGCACGCGTGAAGGCTTTGCTGCGCCGCGCGGAGCCGCCGGCGGATGCGCCGCGCACTATCGAAGTGGGCAAGCTGGCCATCGACCCGGCTTCTTACCGCGTGAGCCATGCCGGCAAACCGGTGCCGCTCAGCACGCTGGAGTTCCGCCTGTTGTATTATCTAGCCTCGCGACCGAACCGCGTGTTCACGCGCGACCAGTTGCTGGATGCGGTGTGGGGCACGGATCGCTTTGTTACGCCACGCAGCGTCGACGTCTACGTTCGGCGCTTGCGGGAAAAGATCGAAAGCGATCCGGAAAATCCCCTGCATCTAAAGACTGTGCGCGGCGCGGGCTATTTGTTCGAAACTCGTGCGGCGTAATCTTTTCGCAAAACTCGCGTTCACGTTTCTAGCGCTGCTGCTGTGCGTGTTGCTGGCCGTGTATTTCCTGGCGGAGCGGGCGCTGCGGCGCGATTACGAGCGCACGGGCTTTGCGGAACTGATCTCCGTCGCGCGCGCCGCACAACTGCATCTCCCTCCGCCCGCGGCGCTGGCAGCCACGGATACCTCAAATGCCGAACTGCGCGAGTGGGTAGCGCAAATGTCCGTGACCGGAGTGCGCGTCACGGTGATTTCCGCGAGCGGCCAGGTTCTGGCCGACTCGATGATCGATCCACGCACCATGGAAAATCACGGCGACCGCCCGGAGATTCGCGAGGCGCTGGCGCACGGCAACGGGCAGTCGTCGCGACGAAGCGTTTCCTTACAGCAGGACTCGTTGTACTACGCTATCCGGGAAACCGCCCCGAATGGCTTGCCGGTGATTTTGCGTTTTGCGCTGCCGCTGCAAACCAGCAATGAATCGCTGGCCGCCTTCCGCCGCAGCCTGGGCCTATGGTCCCTGCTGATTCTGCTGATCGCGGGGGCCGCGACGCTACTGGTGTCGCGCTCGTTCAGCGACCGCGTGGAGCGGCTGAAGGAATTCTCGCGGCGCGTGGCGGAGGGGGATTTTCGCCCGCTTCCCGGCGACGGCTCGGGAGACGCGCTGGAAGCGCTGGGCAGTTCGTTGAACCAGACGGCTTCGCGGCTCGACGGGACCATTCGCACGTTGACGGAAGAGCGCAATCTTTCCTCCGCGATTCTGGGCAGCATGGTGGAGGGCGTGGCGGTGGTGAACGGGTCCGAGCGGCTGGTGTTCGCGAACCCGGGTTTTTCGGAAATTCTAGGCATCGGCGGAGCGCCGCAATCCGGTAGCGCGCTGGTGGAAATCGTGCGCCAGTCGGAGCTGGTGGAAGCGGTGCGGCGGGTACTGCACGGGGAGCCGCGCGTGGAAGCGGAAGTGGTGACGGGCACGCTGCGGCAGCACTTTTTTGCCGCCACGGTGGCCAGCGTAACGGCGGGAAAAACCTCCGGCGCGGTGATCGTGCTGCACGACATCACGGACCTGCGGAAACTGGAGCGGGTGCGGCGCGATTTCGTGGCCAACGTCTCGCACGAATTCAAAACGCCGCTGACGGCCATTCAGGGTTTCGCGGAAACGCTATTGGCCGGAGCGCTGGATGACGCGCAGAATCGCGGGCGCTTTCTCGAAATTATCGTGGAGCACTCGCGGCGGCTGGCGCGGCTGACCGACGATCTGCTGAAGCTATCGAAAATGGACGCGGACCGGCTGGAACTGGAAATCAGCGACACCGGAGTGACGGAGTTCGTGGCCACGTGTCTCGAAACCGCACAGCGGCGCGCGGGCGAAAAAGAGTTAGAGATCCTGGTGAGCGTTTCGGAAGAACTGCCGGACATTGCCGCTGACCGGCGACGGCTCGCTGAAGTGTTACAGAACCTGCTGGACAACGCCATCCAATACACGCTGCCGGGAGGGAAGATCACGCTGACGGCGACGCACACGGGGCGCGAGGTGGTATTCACCGTTTCCGACACGGGCATCGGCATTCCCAAAGCCGACCAGCCGCGCATCTTCGAGCGCTTTTACCGCGTAGATGCCGCGCGCTCGCGGGAAGTGGGCGGCACGGGCCTGGGACTGGCGATCGCTAAGCATCTGGTGGAAGTGCATGGCGGACGTCTATGGGTGGAGAGCGAGATCGGGCAAGGCTCGCAGTTTCATTTTTCGGTGCCGGTGTATGACCACGCGGCCATGGCGTCGCGCAGCGCGGTGAGCGTGCCAGCGAGCGGCCGCACTGGCGGTCCCCGACCTGTGACGCACTAAGAGGTCTTCCACGGTTCCCCAGGTAAAGCCAATCCTCAGAGTGTGATGCGGCCGAGAAGGCGACGTCCCGGGGCTCTTTACGGGCTGTAGAAAGAGCGGTTGGGCAAGCAGTACCAGAAATATCGGTACTACCGTACTGTTGCTCCCATACTTCGCCGGGCCTAGTCTGGCCGTGGGCGAAGTTACGTCCGCGTCGCTTGCCAGCGAAAATTTGGCGAAACCAACGCGGAAGTTATTCACCCTATTTTCACAGGTCCCACTGGTGCGGGCGCTTGAATTTGCCCGTCACAGAGGATAGAGTGCGTCCGGGGTCGTATCCCTCACCCGGAGGCACTCATGTCACGCAAACTCGCAGTGGTATTCCTGGCCATGCTCGTATTGGCTGGGGCGATGGGCCTGAAGACGGCAGTTGCAGCACACAGTGACGGCACTGTGATCATGGCGAACGGCGGAGCACCTCCCCCGACGACGCCATGGAAAAATGGTGGAGCGCCGCCGCCGACCACACCGTGGAAGAACGGTGGAGCGCCGCCGCCAACAACGCCTTGGAAGTAAGTCTGGTGCTCGCGGGCCTGAGCTAAGATCCAGCCCATCCAGAGATCAAGGCGCGAAGTGAGGACACGTGCCTGGTCTTGCCGAAAACCTCCTCTGGCTGCTTTGCACTCTTCTGGAGTGCGCCGTGATTGTGTGCGCAATTAAGAAGGGCGCGTTTCGGCGCTATTTGATATTGAATTTGTATATGGCCGCCTCAGTGATCGTTACGTTGGGGCGCTATCGCGTACTGCACCAATACGGCATCAGTTCCTCGGAATACTGCTATTTCTACTATTATTCCGATGCGCTGCTGACGATCTTCCTGTATTTCGCATTGACCAGCTTGTACGCACACGTGTTCAGCGATATGGACGCCCACCGCCTGGTGCGGTTTGGCGCAGTGGGGCTCTTGGCTGGAACGGGCCTGTTTTCCTACCTGGTGGTGCAGCAATCCAACGCCCGGATGATTACGCATTTCGTGGTGGAGCTATCGCAGAATCTTTATTTCGTGGGCCTGGTGCTGACTTACGTGCTGTGGGCCGCGATATTGAAGATGCGCGAAAGCCGCACACAATTGATCCAGTTGGTGCTTTCGCTGGGCGTGTACTTCAGTCTTTTTGCCGCGACCTACGCGTTACGTAACTTGTTTCCCTCGAAGAGCGGGCTGTTTGCGGCGCTGGTGCAGCCGATCGGTGTGGTGCTACCCCTGGCGTGGGCGTATGCCTTCTGGCGGCTTTCGAGCAACGACCGCGTGGTGCCGGCGCGGCTCGCGGTGGTGCCGCAATGATGGCGGGAATCATATTCGTGTGCTCGGTGGTGTTCCTGCTGCAGTTCTTCGTCTCGTATTGCCGCTCGCTGATCGCGGCTTCCGCAAAGCAGGCACTGTCCCAAGAAGTGCAGGACTTTACGGGCATCGGCGAAAAGCCAGCCGCGGGCGACGACTTCGCGCGCGTGCTGCAATTCCTGCACATGTGTCCGGATAATCCGGAGGACCGCGCCCGTATTCAAGCGGTGGGTGCGTATTTCCGCATGCTGAACCTGGTGCGCTCGACGGTGGCCAAGCTGGCGCCCGCGCTGCGCGCGTGGACGGAGTACGAACGGGCGCAGTGCACGTATTTCGCGGCAGTGGCGCTGGAGCGGCGCATCGCGGTGAGCCGGGACATGCTGGCGCATCAACTGGACGCGTAAGATTCTTTCCGATACGTCGCAGACCTCAGTACTTTTTCGCTACATTTTCACAGCAGGATTTTCAGCGAACCGCGCGGCGTGTTATTGTTTTTCGGTACACTCCTCACCGGAGTGTGAGCGTCCGCAGCGCAAAACTCACCGGTGACCAAAACCTGCTTGCAATGCGGCGCGGTACTGCCATCGAGCGTACGCGCCTGTACCTTTTGCGAAATCGCCGCACCGCCCGCGCCGGAGCGTGAAGTGTTCGCGTGGCGCGACGATGCCCCCACTCCTCCACCAATCGTAAGAATGGACGACCACGCGTGGCGCGATGAGCTTGCGCATAGGATCGAGTCCTATCGGGGTCGCAAGCGCAAGCCCGCCCCGGACGGAGCGCAGGCACGGCTGCCGTTTGACGGTGGTGTTGTGGCGCCGGCGGCGAAGCGCGGCGCTGGCGCACAAACGGGATCTGCTGTGAGGGCGGTGACCGCATCAGGAGCCGCGGTGGCCATGGCCTTGGCACCCGCGGCCAGCGCAGCGGCCGCTCCGCCGCAGGCGCACCCTCCGGCGAACGAAGAATTCTCATTCACGATTGCCATTGGACGGCCTCCGCGCAAGCGCGAAGACGACACGCAGATGGTGATCGACGTTTCGCTGCCGCCGGAAGGCGAGGCGAGCGTCGCAGGTGAGACGGCGAAAATGTGGGCGGGCGATTCCGTGGGACTGTATCCCGTGGCGACCATGGAAGAGCGACGGCTGGCGGCGCTGATCGACACGGCTTGCCTGCTCTTCGCGTATGGGGCGTTCCTGGCGCTCTTCCGCGTGGCGTTGTTGGCCTCCCAGGGCGGCGATTTTACCGTGAACAAGCTGAGCGGGGCGGTATGCCTGGCGACGTTTGCCATCGTATACCTGCAATACTTCGCGCTATTTACGATTTTCGGCGGCACCACGCCGGGAATGATGATGCGTGGATTAGAAGTGGCGAGTTTTTCCGGGGAACCGCCGACGCCGCGGCAGATGCTGTGGCGCAGCGTGGGTTACGTGCTTTCGGCGGGAACTTTTTTTCTAGGATTCGTGTGGTCCATGTGGGATGAAGAGGAATTGACCTGGCACGACCGCATTTCAAAAACTTATCTGCATACGACGGAAAGTTTTTCTGAAGCGGACGCCGCGCGAACCGCGCCGATTCACTAGCAAGCATAATTTCTGCCGCAGGGGCAGTTTCAGGACTTCTTGACCATTTCGTCCGAGGCGATTTTCCCGTCGCGAATGTAGATGATGCGGTGCGCGTGCTGCGCGATGTCGTGTTCGTGGGTGACGAGAATAATGGTGTTGCCCTGGCTGTGGAGGTTGGCGAACAGGGCCATGATTTCCTCGCCGGTTTTGGAGTCCAGGTTGCCCGTGGGTTCGTCAGCCAAGACGATGGAGGGGGAATTGACGAGCGCGCGAGCGATGGCCACGCGCTGGCGCTGACCGCCGGAGAGTTCGTTGGGCTTGTGGCTCATGCGGGAAGTGAGGTCCACGCGCTCGAGCGCTTGCTTGGCCTTCACGATGCGCTCTTCGGAGGGCGTGCCGTTGTAGATGAGGGGCAATTCCACGTTGTGCAAGGCCGTGGCGCGCGGCAGCAAATTAAAGGTCTGAAAGACGAAGCCGATTTCCTTGTTGCGGATGTAGGCGAGTTCATCGTCGTCGAGTTCGCTGACCAGGCGCCCCGCCAGCCAGTATTTGCCCGCGCTGGGCGAATCGAGGCAGCCGATCAGATTCATCAGCGTGGATTTGCCGGAGCCGGAAGGGCCCATGATGGCCACATACTCGCCCTTGCGAATCTGCAAGTCCACGCCGCTCAGGGCATGGACCATCTCCGTGCCCATCTGGTAGGTCTTCTCGAGCGATTCCGTTTTGATGACGATGCCCGCGCTGACGAGATCTTCGCGGTAGGCATCGGTGGCCGTGGTTTCCAGTGGCATTCAATTCTCCCTTGCATCTCGAACGGTTGCGTATCGTACCGCCGTATCTGTAAGCCTGCGTTGAGGGCTTTGACAGCGGCACCAGCGGATTAGCTTTGCTGGTCGTCGGGTTTCTTCGGGGCGGTATTGTCTACCTTGACGCTGGCTTGCGGCTTCAGGGTGCGCAGCGCTTTGTAGCTGCCGATGACGATCTCGTCTCCGGCGGCGAGACCTTTGGTGACCTCGATGTCCGTGACGCCGGCGATGCCAGTTTCCACGGGCTGAAACACCGCTTGCTTGCCGCCAGCCTTTACGACGAACACGCCCTGCACTTCGTCTTTCTTGGGGTCGGTGCCGCTGGGGGCGGGCGGTGGGGCGGCAAGGGTTACGCTGGAGTTGCGTTCTTTTTTGGCATTTTTCGCGGCCTCGTCGAGATCCTTGCGGGTGCGCACAGCGAGCGCCTGGATGGGAATAGCGATGACGTTTTTCTTTTCCGCGGTTTTGATTTTGGCGGTGGCGGAAAGTCCGGGGCGGAGGTTTTCCGGCGGAGCTTCGAGTGTCACGACCACCTTAAAATCCTTGGCTTCCTGCGTGCTGGTGGTGGATTGCGTGGTCGCCAGGCCGGAACTGCGCAACACCGCCTGCGAACCAATCTCCGTCACTTTGCCTTTGAAGATTTTGCCGGGTACGGCGTCGATGGTGACGTCGGCATCCTGGCCGATCTTGACGTTGACGATGTCGGTTTCGTCGACTTTGACTTCGGCGGTAACCACGGACATATCGGAAAGGGTCATGAGGAAGCTGCCGTTGGCGTTCTGAATGCCGGGGACGACGTACTCACCGAGGCGCACGGGCAGGTAGCTGACGATGCCGTTGATGGGCGAAGTGTAGGCGGTTTTCGAGAGAATGTCCTGGGTGTGGACGAGCACGGCTTTGCTCTGCGCCACCTGGGCGCGCGACTGCGCCAATTGCGCGTTCAGCGATTGCACGCGAGCCTCGGCGGAAGCTACGGCGGCAACGGCGGCGTCGTAGGAGGTCTTGCGCTGATCGAAATCCTGCTTGGCGATCAGGCCGTCTTTGAAGAGGCCTTGGCCACGCTCGTAGTCGAGTTTGGCTTTCTCAAGATTCGCGCGCTGCTGCAGCAGATCGGCTTGCGCGGCTTTGTAGCTGGCGTCCGCGGCGAGTACGCCAGACTCCGTGGAGTTGATGGCGGCATCCTGGGCCCGAACGTCAGCGCTGGCCTGCACATTTTCCTGCAGCAGGAGCTTGTCGCCCTTCTTGATGTGGTCGCCCTCATGGACGAGGATTTCCGTGATGCGGCCAAATCCCTGCGCGGTGATATTGGTGTAGGTGGTGGGTTTGACTTCGCCGGAAGCGGAGACCAGCGAAATCAGGGAATCCTGGTTAGCCACTTTGGCGGTCTGCACGGTGACTACGCCTTTGTTGGCCTGATTGATGCTTACCACGACGATGATACCAACCCCGACCAACGCGCCCACGCCGATTAATGCTTTCTTCCACGTCTTCATTGCTTCCCCTTCATTCCTTTAGGGTTCTGCCGGACTCGAAGCCGAAACCTTGCGGCCATTCCTTTGTGAAGCGAACCGCAGGCGACGGAAACCGGCCTCGGCGCCTGGCTGTGCCGCCGCTGGCAGTGTCCGTATCTCATTGCCGGCCTTAACTTTATTCGATGAACAAGCGGACCCGAGCTGGGCGCGGAGTGCGACTAGCCGCGTCCCTTGTGACGGCACCTCTAGATACGGCTGAGGTCGGCAAAATGTTTCCACGGTCTCCGAGTGGGCCAAGTCTGCGGGCACTCTGTGGGCTGTCCGTCGCCTCCCGAGGCATTCTGGGGCCCACCGGGTGAGGGTGCGCTCCAGTCCTGTGATTTTAGAGTTAAATCACGTTAAAGGAAAGAGTTCCCTTTAGCCCGGCGGGGACGACAGGTGGCGCCTGCCGGGCGACGCGATTCCGTAAAGCAATCCTGTGGTTTAGACGCAGGAGATACGATTTGGCGATGCCTGGAGGGCAATTGTGCGTGCGGGATTTAAAGCTGGGCTTGCCAGCGCTTCCACCGCGCCATTTGGCGCCGGCGGAAGCGCTGTTCCGTGCATTGCAACTCTCAGACTGACGATTGACCGGCTTTTAGGTCTCGAGATAACGAGCTTGATCGAGATCCGAAATTAGGCTCGGGCCTGTTGGGGTCCAGCCTAGCCATTTCTGGGTTAGCGCGCTGGACGCTGGCATGTCTATGCTGGCGAAGAACGCAAGCCAGCCGAAGTGCGCGGGCGCTTCCTCCGGAGATTTGGACACGACGGGTATTTTCAGCCCTCGACCGATGGACTCGGCGATGTCGCGGAGCGTGACGCCTTCTTCTGCGACCACGTGATAGCGGGCTCCTGCCGTGCCCTTCTCCATGGCGAGTTTGTAGAGTTTCGCGCAATCGCGGCGGTGGACCGCGGCCCAGCGGTTGAGCCCGTCACCGATGTACGCCGAGACGCCCTTCTCGCGGGCCAGTGCGATCAGGTAAGTGACGAGTCCGGCCTTGAGCGGGTCGTGGACCTGCGGGAGGCGCATTACCGAAACGCGGACGCCTTTCGATTGCAGCGCGAGAGCGGCCTGTTCCGAAACACGGGGCATACGGGCGTCGGTGAGGGGGTCGGTGTCTTCCGTGGCGACGCGGCCTTGCACACGCGGGCCAATGCCAGCGCTGACCAGCAGGGGACGGTTCGAGCCGGCCAGCGCCGCGCCGAGAGTTTCGATGGCTTGCCGATCGATTTCACAGACTTCCTGGAATTTCGAGAAATCGTGGATGAAGGCGGTGTGGATTACGGCGTCCGCCGCGGCGGCTCCGCTGCGCAGGGCTTGCAGGTCTGCGAGGTCGCCTCGCTGTACCTGGGCGCCGGCGGCGGTAAGGGACTTGGCGCCGTCCTCTGAGCGGGCTAGTCCGAGGACCTGATGGCCCGCGGCGATTAGCTCTTGCACGACGCTGGAACCGATGAAACCTGTGGCACCGGTGACGAATACACGCATTTTGTGTTTCTCCTTATTGTGGCGACGATGTTCGTTCTTGGGCCGCCACCGCAACATTGACGGGCGGCGGCGACTACGATAAAACGGAGAGTGTCTCCGTATACTTAGATAAGCGGAGGCAGTCTCCGGTTACATCGCGGTTGAATCTTTTTTTATGCCCAAGAGACCATTATCCGCAACCCAGCGCAAGCCGCGTGCGGATGCGCAGCGGAATCGCGAGCGCATTCTGGAGGTGGCGAAGGAGGCGTTCGCGCGATCTGGCGCAAGTACCAGCCTGGACGACGTGGCCAGGCAGGCCGGCGTTGGGGCGGGAACCTTGTACCGACACTTTCCTACGCGCGATGCGCTGCTGGAGGCAGTGTACCGGACCGAGGTGGAGAAGCTAGCTGCGGCGGAGCGGAAATTCGCCGCCACGATGCCACCCAGGGAAGCGTTGCGCGCCTGGATGCTGCTGTTCGTCGATTACATTGACGCGAAGAAGATCATTGCGCCGGCATTGAATTCGATGCTGGGAGGCCACACGAAGGTGGTGGAAGCGTCCTTCGGCGAGATCCACGGAGCGATTCGCGCGCTGGTGAAGCGCGGCGTCGAGAGCGGTGAAATACGCAGAGACCTCGATCCGATTGACCTGCTGCGGGCCATTGTCGGCGTCTCCACTGTGGGTTGCGGGCCGGACTGGCAACGTGGCGCGAAGCGGCTGGTGGATATTCTCATTACCGGTTCGCGGCCGGTCAAGCATTGAGCGCCGGAGTGGGCGCCCAAACGTTGGATTTATATTTTCTATGTGCCCTACAGCTCGCCAGTTTTGACGGCAGGCGCTTGTTTTTGCTGCGCGGCTTTGCGCGTGGCCTGCAATGTGAAAGCCAGTGTTTCCTTGGGGATGCTGGTGATGAACGGGCCGACAAGCCAGCCGAGGCCTGCGGGGATGGCGCGCGTCAGGGAGACGACTTCGCTTTGCACGTAGACACCGCCGTCCGCGCCTTTAACGCGCCACCAGGTTTCCATCTTCCAGAGAAAACCGTCGTCATCGCCGGGAGTTTTTTCGCGTTCCCGCGGGGTGCCCGGGTTTTCGACCTGCGCGATACGCGTGGCGGAGCTGCGGCTGTGGGCCTGCGCGGGAGAATCACGGAAGTAATGGATGTCGTGTTCGGTGTTGAGGACCACGGTGATGACTTTTTTACGGCGGAAGCGCAAGAAGGCACGGAAGTGATCGCCGTCGCGAGACTCGAGTTTGGAGCGTTCAACGTCTGGAGCGTAATAGGTGGATTCGTGGTCGTAATCCTGAAGGATGCGGAGGACGTCATCGACGGTGACGCCGGGAATGAAGATGGCGCCGGCCCAATGATGGATCAGGCCTCCGGGGCAGTCCAGCGCGGAGCCGGCGTCTTTGGTTTCGAGACGCGACATGCGGACTTCGCCTTGGCGGAGGGCGGCGTAGGAAGCGTCACGCTCGACAGGCGCAAGGCTATCAATCCAAAGGAATTGCTTGGCGTCCCGGAGTTCGGTGTCGTTGCGAGAGTCCGTAAGGCGCACGTAGCGGTCGAACGCGGCTTGCGTGTCGCCGGCGAGCTGAACGCTTGCAGCGGGGGTCGCTGGCAGCGCCAACAGGAGCGTCAAGGTGGTCGCCAAGGCCGAAGTACGCGATAGTGCGACGGCGAACCGTTGGGAGCGGGTGTACGAAAATTCTGACACTAGTGGCAATTTGGGCCTCTTCTTTGCAGCGTATCTGGGATCTCTTGAGTGTCTAATAAGTCCAGCAATAACAGCGCTTTAGCAATTAGGTGCCCGAGCGTTCCAGGATACTGGAATGCAGGTGGCGGACCGAACTATGTCGTCGGACCCTGAAAAGCCAAAAGCCCCGGCGGGATGCGCCGAGGCTAAGACTTGCCACTGCCTGATGATACCAGAGGGAAGAAATTTATGGCGGGTTGGGTAGCTCGCACACGGCCCCTTGCGGAACCGCTGTCCCCGCGCGGCCCCCAACCCGTTCCTCAGACATTACGGGGAGGGATGTGTAAGCTCAATGGGCCGGGAGGCTCATTTGTAGCAGTACTGGGGTTGTAGTACAGGGTCGCACGACGGGCTGGGCCGATCTGGAAACGCTCGACGGCGGATAGGCAAAGCCAGTGCCTTTTGAGGGCGGGGAACCGTGAGACAATCCCCGAGGTTCGGGCGGCGAATTTTCGGCCAATGTCAACGAGGCTGGTGAAAATGAAACTTATGCGAATGAAACTGATGTGCCTGGGTTTGCTGGCGGTGCTGATGGCTCCGACGTTGGTGGGGCAGCCGCCGGACTTGGAGGCGCGGCGGAAACAACTGAACGATTTGCTAGCGGAGCAGTGGGAATACACATTGCGCACGAGCCCGATCTTTGCGTCGATGCTCGGTGACAAACGTTGGAACGACCAGTTGGACGATGCTTCACAGGAATTCATCGACAAAGACCTGGCAGAGACCAAGAAATTCTTGGCGCGCTTTGAGGCCGTTGACACCACCGGCTTTCCGCAGCAGGAAGCGTTGAACAAGACGCTGATGGTGCGCGATCTGAAGATGAATATCGAAGGGGCGAAATTCAAGCCGTGGGAGATGCCGGTATCGCAATTCAGCGGCGTGCATATCGATCTGCCGGAACTGGTCACGGTGCTCTCCTTTAACAACGTAAAGGATTATGAGGATTACATCGCGCGCCTGAAGGCGATGCCGCGGCTCTTTGATCAGACGGAAGTGCAGATGCGCAAGGGGATGGCCGATGGCTTGATGAAGCCGCGATTTTTGCTCGAGCAGGTGACCAAGCAAGCCAATGAGGTGGCGGTCGAAGAACCGGAAAAGACGCCCTTTGCGAAACCCTTTAACAAATTTCCTGCAAGCATTTCTGACGCGGAGCAAAAACGCCTGCGCGACGTAGGGCTGGCGGCGATTCGCACGGCGGTGCTGCCAGCGTATGTGAAGTTCACGGCATTTATGCGCGATGAATACGCGCCAAAGGGGATGACGGAGCCGGGCATGTGGGCGCTTCCCGATGGGGCGGCGCGCTATAACTACGCGATCCGGAAAATGACCACGACCACGATGTCGGCGGGACAGATTCACGAACTGGGGCTGCGGCAGGTTACGGAAACCGAAGCGCAGATGCTGGATGTGGCGCAGCAGTTGGGCTTCAAGGATTTGGCCAGCTTGAACGAGTCGATCAAGAAGGATCGGCGGTTTTATGCCACCTCGGGGCAGCAGGTGCTGGACCTTTATACGAACTACGCCCGTGGAATGGAGCCGGAGCTGCCGAAACTCTTTGGGCGACTGCCGAAAAGCAAGCTCGAAGTGATTCCCATGGAGGAATCGCGGGCGAAAAATTCCGTGCCCGCGGACTATTCGGAAGGTGCGCCAGATGGTTCGCGGCCAGGGCACATCAACGTGAACGAGTGGGATCCGGAGCACCGGCTGACGCTGAACATCGAGGCCATCGCATATCACGAAGGCATCCCTGGGCACCATTTACAGCTTTCACTGGGGCAAGAATTGCAGGACCTACCGAATTTCCGCCGTAACGCCGGCTATACCGCGTTTGTCGAAGGCTGGGCGCTGTACTCCGAGCGACTGGGCAAAGAGGTGGGAAAATATCAGGATCCGTACAGCAACTATGGTCGGCTGGAGAATGAAATGTGGCGCGCCATCCGGCTGGTGGTGGATACCGGGGTGCACGAAAAGCACTGGACACGCGACCAGATGGTGGCGTACTTCCACAAATATACGGCCATGGACGAGCCCAACATTCAAAGTGAAGTGGACCGCTATATAGCGTGGCCGGGGCAAGCGCTGGCCTACAAGCTGGGGCAGCTGGAAATTTTGAAGCTGCGCGAGCAAGCCAAGCAGAAACTGGGCGAGCAGTTCGACATTCGCGCTTTTCACGATGAAATTCTGGTGAACGGCGCGCTGCCGCTCGACGTGCTGGATCAGGTGTTCACCGATTGGCTGGCGACGCAGAAGAAGCAGTAGCGCCACACATTGCGGCGGTTTCGCGCGCGGTTAGGGTTGGCTAGGAGCAGCGGCCGGAGTTGGCGTCGGGCTATGCGTAAGGCGCAGCGTCACGGTCTTGGTCTGGCCGGTTCGCAGGCTCACGTTGCGTTGCCAATCCGAGTAAACGCCCTGCGAAGACGCGCGTACGTCGTAGATATCGGCGCGTAGTTTGCTGACGGAAAATTTGCCATTGGAGTCGGTATGCACCGCGTGCGGGGCCACGCCTCCCCCGGACTGATAGGTAACACTGGCGTTGGCGACGGGCTTGCCGTCGGCGCCGAGGACGATACCCGCCAGCGTGGACGTGCCGTGCTGCGGCATGGCATGCACTGGGGCCGCGGCGGCGATCGCCAATGCCAGAACGAAAATCTTCGGAAAAGTGAACCTGCGCCGCATCGCTTACGCTCCGTCGCGGAAAACTTACACTGCGTCCAGTCTAGCCGATACCTGGTTGAGCCTTGCGCCGCGCGCGAAGCAATGTGCCCGCGTCGGAACTGGCTCCCCGGACAGGCCAACCCTTGACCGGAGCACTGCGACTCCCGTCAACTTCTTATGGTCATGCATGCCGTAAGGATTTGGCAGGAACGGCATGAGCGTTTGGCGGGAAGCGCATCTGGTATTCAGTAATGGTTGCGATTACTATTTCGCGAGGGCGGCGAGTGGCGCTCGCGCGAGGATTCATCATGGCCAAGTCACAAGTTGCAGGCAAAAAATCCGCGAAAGATTGGCCGTCGAGCGTGGACTTTGCCGGTGCGTACGATGCCTTGCAGAAAATGCTGGCCACCTATGAAAAAGATTTTAACGTGATACCAAACAAGGCTGGCCGCTACTGGCTGGAGACGAAACACCCGGCGTACAAGGGCAAACCGCTGCTTTTCGCGGGTGTGTCGCTCCACAAAAGCTATGTCAGCTACTACTTCATGCCCATTTACGTTAAGCCAGAGCTGGCAAAAGACCTTTCTCCCGAACTGCGAAAGCGCAAACAAGGCAAGTGCTGCTTCAATTTCGCCGCGCCGGATGCCGCTCTGTTCAAAGAACTGAAGCAGTTGACGCGCACGGGCTACGACTGCTACCAGAACAAGAGTTTCCTCTCCGCGATGGACGATACGCGCAAGGCGGGCACCAAGAAAAAAGCCGCCGCAGGAGCCCATTGATGCCCCGCTACCTCACCCAGCACACCCTGGCCTGCCTGACCCGGCAAGGCGCGGAAAATCTGGCGCAACGCATGCAAGAAGGCGGACCCGCGCGCGCCGAACGCGTGCTGGTGAATATGCTGGAAGGGAAGATGTTCGCCGAATTTCGCGCTGATTCGCGAGAGGCGCTGGAGGACTGGCTGCAGTCGCAAGGCATGCACTATGACTGGCTGGTGCGCATCGAATGGGAAACCAGAGACGGAAAGCTGGAGATCGCTGGCTGACCGGCGCGACTCCATGTTGGCTGTAAATAATTATAAATAAGGCAGTTAGCTGGAAATAGGGCTCTTGGGCGTGAGGTCGTCAGAATCCCGATAAAAAAGAGGGTGATTTACCCCGCAACCTGCGCTACTCTGTCCGCTCATCTCCGAAGGAAGGAACATCGCCATGTCTGAATACGCGCACCCGGAAGTTCTTGTCACCACTGAATGGATCGCTTCGCACGCCAAGGATGCCGGCTTGCGGCTAGTGGAAGTGGATGTCGACACCACTTCGTACGATCAGGGCCACATCGACGGCGCCATCGCGTGGAACTGGCAAACCGAACTGCAGGACGCCCTCCAGCGCGACCTTGCAAATCCGAAAGCCTTTGAGGAATTACTGGGCAAGGCGGGAATTTCGCCGGAGACCACCATCGTCCTGTACGGAGACAACAACAACTGGTTCGCGGCCTGGGCTTTCTGGCAACTGAAATACTACGGGCACGAAAAGGTGTTGATTGTGAATGGCGGCCGCAAAAAGTGGCTGGAAGAAAAGCGCCCGTTGACCACGGAAAAACCCACTGTTACGGCTGCGAACTACAAAGTGAAAGCTCCCAACACCGCCATCCGCGCCAAGCGCGACGATGTGCTGGCCGCGGTGGAAAAGCGCTCGCACGCGCAGCTCGTGGACGTGCGCTCCCCGGACGAATTCAGCGGGAAGATTATCGCGCCCCCGGGAATGACGGAGACGGCGCAGCGCGGCGGACACATTCCGGGCGCGGCCAGCATTCCGTGGGCGCAAGCCGTCAACGAAGACGGCACGTTCAAATCCGTAGAGGCGCTGAAGCAACTTTACGGCGGCAAGGGCATCAACGGCGATCACGAAGTCATCGCCTACTGCCGCATCGGGGAACGTAGCTCGCACACGTGGTTCGTGCTGAAGTATCTGCTGGGCATCAAGGATGTGCGCAACTACGACGGTTCGTGGACCGAGTGGGGCAATTTGATTGGCGCGCCGATCGAAAAAGAAGTCTCCGTGGCCGCCGCAAAGTAATTTCCGCGGCGCGAAATAAATTTGCAGGCGGTGTATAGTTGCGGTCGGCGATGAACACCAAATTCACCTCCGACCGCGATTGTTTATATTCCCGCAGACAATTTATCGCCGGCTCCGCTACGGCATTGGCCGCAGCCGCCTGTTTCCCCTATTCCGGCAAAGCCGCTGGAGACGTTGCTCCCGCCCCGAATATTGCGTTTCCCTCCGCGGCGCGCGATCGCATCGCCATCGCTTCCTATCCCTTTCGTCAATTCATCACGCCCGGCGAGCCCGACGAAGCCGCTGCGTCTTCCGCCGGGCAAGCTCCGAAAATGGAGCTGAAGGATTTTGCCGCGCACGTGGTGGAAAAATTCAAAATCAACAAAATCGAGCCGTGGAGCGTGCACTTCGCCTCGCAGGAGCCCCAGTACCTGGAGACCTTGCGCGCGGCTTTCGACGCGGCGCACGTCAGCGTCGTGAATATTGCTGTGGACGGCGAACACAGCATTTTTGCTGCGGACGCCGCGGAACGCCAGCGCGGCATCGACGAAAGCAAGCGCTGGATCGACACCGCTGTGGCCATCGGTTCGCCGAGCGTGCGCACGCATCTGGCGGCCGCCAAAGACTCGCCGCCGGAGGGGAAACGCGCCGCGGAAAGTTTGCACCAGGTGGCGGAGTACGGCGCCAAGAAAAATGTTGTGGTGAATCTGGAGAATGACAATCCCGTCACCGAGGATGCCTTTTTTGTCGCCAAACTCGTCGCCACCGTGCATACGCCGTGGTTGCATGCGCTGCCGGATTTCGCCAACAGCTTACCGGTGATGCAGACCGCGCAGGCCTATAACGCGCTGGATGCCATGTTCTCCGAGGCTTATAACATCTGCCACGTCAAAGCGCTGGAAGTGAATGAGATTGGCGTGAAGTACAGCGTGAATATGGGCAAAGCGTTCGGCATTCTGAAGCTGCGCAACTTTAAGGGCTATTGTTCGATGGAGTTTGATAGTCCGGGCGATCCCTACAGCGGCACGGCGGACTTAATCAAGCAAACGCTGCATCATCTTTCGTAGCGCGAAAGACGCGAAAGATCTGTGCGCGGGATTGCCTCGCCCCAGGCGCCTTTCAGGAATTCTTCGTAATCAGAAAATCGCCCAGCACCAGCGCGTCCATCTGCGTGCGCAGAAAACAGTCCAGCGCTTCTTCCGGCTTGCAGACAATCGGCTCGTTGTCGTTAAACGAAGTATTCAGCACCACCGGTACGCCGGTTAAATCCTCAAATGCTTTGATGAGTTGCCAGTAGCGCGGATTGGCTTCGCGGGTGACGGTTTGCAGGCGCCCCGTGCCGTCCACGTGCGTGGGCGCGGGAATTTTGTCGCGTTTATCGGGCAGGACGGAATACGCCATCGTCATAAACGGGGATGGGTACGATTTCTCGAACCATTCCCCCGTCCGTTCCGCCAGAATACTGGGTGCGAACGGGCGAAAAATTTCTCGATGCTTGATGCGCCGATTCAAAATATCTTTCATCTCCGGGCGCCGCGGGTCCGCCACGATGCTGCGGTTGCCCAGAGCGCGCGGCCCCCATTCCGCGCGGCCCTGAAACCAGCCCAGGATGTTTCCTTCGGCAATCACGGAGGCGGTGCGCTTCATCAATTCTTCTTCAGAGAGTTCCGCGATGGCGTAGCCCCCAGCGCGCAGGGGGCTGGCGTCGATCGCCTTGCGAATTTCTTCGCGCGAATAACCGGGTCCCCAGTACGCGTGATTCATGACAAATGAACGCGGCTGCCCGAGTACTTGGTGCCAGATGTAAAACGCGGCGCCGACCGCCAGTCCGGCGTCTCCCGCGGCGGGATGCACGTACACTTCTTCAAAGGGCGTCGCGTCAAAAATCTTTCCGTTGGCCACGCAGTTGAACGCCACGCCGCCCGCCAGGCATACGGATTTGCTGTGCGTGTGTGCCGCAAGTTTGCGGAGCATCCCGAGATAAACTTCTTCCAGCCGCGCCTGCAGCGCACATGCCAGATCGCGGTGACGCTGCTCGAGCTGAGCATCCGGCGAGCGCGCCGGCGCGCCCAACTTCTTGCCCATTTCTTCCGAAAAGAGTTTGCCCATCGTCGGCGTCTTGTCCGCTTCCGCCCAGGACATTTCCGGCCCGGCGCGGTGATGTGTGAAATATTCGAGCGCCAGGCGAAAACCGTTGGCGTTCGAGCGTTCGTCAAACGTGACGATTTCGCGCATGGCGTCAAGCTGCGCCGGTTCGCCATACGCCGCCAGCCCCATGATCTTGTACTCGTCGCCGTATTTTAAAAATCCCAGATACTGCGTGACGGCGCTGTAAAACAGCCCGAGCGAATGCGGGAACGCCACTGCGCCATCGATGTGCATGCGGTCGCCGGCACCGGTTCCCCACATGGAGCTGGCGAAATCGCCGAGCCCGTCGGCGGACAGCAGCGCCGCATTTTCAAAAGGCGAAACAAAGTAGCTGCTCGCCAGATGCGCCTGGTGATGCTCCACGCGGTGGAATTTCGCGGAGAGTTTTGCGCGATCCATATCAAAGGCCGCTGCCAGCGCTTCCGGAATCCCCGTAAACTTCACCAGCACCTTCGCGCGTTCCCGTGCAAACGACGGCATGCGCATCGCGTACCAGAGTTTGGTCGCCAGCCGCGCATACGGGTCACGCGGCACCGCCACATGATCGATTTCCTCCGGCGTCAGCCCGGCGGTCTTAAGACAGTAGCGGATGGCCGCCGCCGGGAATCCCGCCGCGTATTTGACGCGGTTGAAGCGCTCTTCCTCGACGGCCGCCACCAGCTGCCCGTCGCACACAATGGCCGCACTGGCATTCCCGTGATACGCATTGATGCCAAGAATATTCATGGATAAGAGGTGAATAGTTTACATGAAGCACAGCTCAGCACCGGCAGCGCGCCCTGCCCGCAAGTGAGTGCACCACGCCATTGGCCCCGATGCGCTCAGTCCGCGAAACCACGTCACGAGAGTCTTAATCGCCCCGTCAACATCTTTAGACCGCTCCCGTATATACTCTCCCCGGCACTACGGATGCGGTCCAACGATTCTGCTTTGTCTCTGCACCGCCAAATTCACTGCAGCCGCGACGCGCCAGGTTTCATCTAACCCCCGGAGGATCACCCATGAGCGGAACATCAAACGGAGGGCGCGGCGGACGCCTCGCCGGCAAAGTCGCCGCCATCACCGGCGGCAATCAGGGCATCGGGCTCGGCATCGCCCAGCGCTTTATGGCGGACGGCGCGGCCGTCTCCATCTGCTATCTCAGCGATCAGCCGGGCACGCAGAAGGTCGTCGACGGCCTCAAAGCGAATGGCGGCCAAGCTATCGCTATCCAATGCGACGTTTCCAAAATCCCCGATGGCGAGCGCTTCATCGCGGAAACCGAACGCCAGCTCGGCCGCGTCGACGTGCTGGTGAACAATGCCGGCGTCGAAAAACGCGCGGAGTTCTGGGACGTGACGGAAAAAGACTTCGATTTCGTGCTGAACGTGAACCTCAAGGGCCTGTTCTTCATCACCCAAGCCTTCGTGAAACATCACATGGCCGCAAAAACCGGCGGGAAAATTATCAACATCAGCAGCGTCCACGAGGAGCTGCCTTTCCCGCACTTCGCCTCCTACTGCGCCAGCAAAGGCGCGGTAAAAATGCTCACCCGGGATCTCAGCATCGAGCTCGCCCCGCTCGGCATCACCATCAATTCCATCGCGCCGGGCGCCATCGAAACGCCCATCAACAAAAATCTTCTCAACGATCCCACGAAGCTCAAGGCTCTGCTGGAAAATATTCCACTGAAACGCCTTGGCACCACCGCGGACGTGGCGGGTTTTGCTTCTTTCCTCGCGTCCGACGATTCCAACTATGCCACGGGTACCACGCTATTCGTGGACGGCGGCCTGCTGTGGAACTATCAGGAGCAATGACATGACACCAGCCAACGCACAACCCATCCGTCTCGTAATCGCCGACGTCGACGGAACGCTCGTCACCAAGGAAAAAATCCTCACCGCGCGCGCCATCGAATCGATCCGCAAGATGCGCGAGGCCGGCGTAAAATTCGCCATCACCAGCGGCCGTCCGCCCCTCGGCATGGCGATGCTCATCGAACCGCTCAACATCGATCAGCCGGTGGCGGCGTTCAACGGCGGAGTGCTCATCCAGCCGGATCTGAAAACCGTGGTGCGCGAGAATTTCCTGCCGCTCGACGTGGTCAAGAAAGCCCTGGTTCTCATCCTCGACCACAAACTCGACGCCTGGATTTATACCGACAAAGACTGGTTTGTGCGCGATGTGAATGCGCCGCACGTGGCCCGCGAACAATGGACCGTCAAATTCGCCCCGAAAATTACTACCGACATCAACTCCTTGACCGAACGCATCGCGAAAATCGTCGGTGTCAGCGACGATCTCGATCTGGTGGCACGCTGCGAGAAAGACGTGCAGGACGCGTGCGGCGATCAGGCCTCGGCGGCACGTTCGCAGCCCTACTACCTCGACGTGACTTCTCCAAAAGCCAACAAAGGTGAAGTCGTGCTGGCGTTCATGGATCTTCTGAAACTACCCGCCGCGCAAATCGCCACCATCGGCGACATGCCCAACGACGTAAACATGTTCAAGAAAAGCGGCGTAAGCATTGCCATGGGCCAGGCCAGCCCAGAAGTGCAAAAGTCCGCCACCTACGTGACCACTTCCAGTGAGGATGAAGGCTTCGCCAACGCCATGGAAAAATTTATCCTGCCCAACGCCGCGGTCAAAGGAGCCCACTAGTTTCATGCCCGAGTCTCCTCGCAGCGTCGGCAGTTTGAGCTCCAGTTCGAGCGCCAGTGCAACCGCCGGTTCAACCGATGGTCCAAGCTCTCCCGGCCAGCAGGACACGGAATGGCTCGCCGCCAATCCAATCCAGGTCGGACTTGTCGGATACGGCTTGGCTGGGCGCGCCTTTCATGCGCCGGTGATCAGCCGTGTGCCCGGACTGCAGCTTACCGCCATCATGCAGCGCAGTGACAACGAGGCCGCGCAAGCGTATCCCGCGGCGCGCGTCGTGCGCAGCTTCGAGGAGCTGCTCGCCATTCCCGAAATTCGCCTGGTGGTTATCGCTTCGCCGAATCACACGCACTTTGATTTTGCCAAGCGCGCGCTTGAATCTGGCCGCGACGTTTTGGTGGATAAGCCTTTCGCCACCTCGATGGCAGAGGCGCTGACGCTGGTCGAGCTCGCGAAATCGCTGGGTCGCGTCATCACCGTCTACCAGAACCGCCGCTACGATGGCGATTTTGCCGCCATTCGCGGAGTCCTCGCCAGCGGCGTCCTGGGCAAAATCGCCAATTTCGAGACACACTACGATCGCTTTCGCCCTAATCTCAAAGTCGGCGTATGGCGCGAGCAAGTCGGCCCGGGCAACGGCATCTGGTTCGACATCGGCCCGCACCTCGTCGATCACGCCCTGACCCTCTTCGGAGAACCGGAAGCCATCACCGCGGACATCCGCATCGTGCGCGACAACGCCGTGGCCGACGATTTCTTTGATGTGGTGCTCCACTATCCCGGTGGACTACGCGCGCTGCTCAGTTCCAGTATTCTTGCCGCGGCTACTCGCCCACGCTTCGTTCTCCAAGGCACGCAAGGCTCGTTCATGAAACACTCCTACGACCCAACGGAGTTGCGCCTGCGCGCCGGCAATATTCCAGAGTACGGCCCCTGGGGCGCGGAGCCAGAGCAGGATTGGGGCGTGCTAACCCTGCCGGAGGGCGACGGCTTCAAGGAGCTACGCGTGCCGGGGGCGCCCGTCGACTATCGCAATTTTTACGCGAACCTGCGCGATGTGCTGCATGGCCGCGCGGAGCTCGCCGTCTCTCCGCAATGGGCGCTCAACGTGATGCAGGTGCTCACCCTGGCCCGCGAAAGTAATTCTCGGCGTTGCACCGTGCCGTACACGCGCCTAAATGCGGCAGTCTAGCGTGTGGCGACAAATGCCTGAGCACGCGTCGTCTCCAGCGTTTAGATGTTGTCTCGTGCGTATGGACGCCGTCTCTTGCGTATAATTGCTGCAACGCGTGCGCGCTGCACTCGCAGCTCGCGCAATCCGTGACGTGGAGGGGAGCACAGCAATGACGGAACACAGCGGCATCGAACTCGCCCCGTCCATCCTTGCCTCCAATTTCGCGCAACTAGCCGCCGACGCCCGCGAAGCGCTGGAGGGCGGCGGCACGCTCCTCCACATTGACGTCATGGACGGCCATTTCGTGCCCAACATCACTCTGGGTCCGCCCTTGGTCGCCTCATTGCGCAAAGCCCTTCCCGACGTAACCTTCGATTGCCACCTGATGATCGAAAATCCCGACAACCTCATTCCCGCCTTCGCCGAATCCGGCGCCAACTGGATCTCCGTTCATCAGGAAGCCTGCGTCCACCTTGACCGCACCCTACACCTGATCGAACAACACGGCTGCAAACCCGCCGTGGTCATCAATCCGGCCACCCCCGTTCACACGCTCGACGACGTGCTGGACATCGTGCACCACGTCCTGGTGATGAGCGTGAACCCCGGCTTCGGCGGACAGAAGTTCATTCGCAACGCGCTGAAAAAAATGGAAACCCTGGCGCAAATTCGCGAGCGGCGCGGCTTGCATTTCCGCATTGAAGTAGACGGCGGCGTGGCGCTGGATACCGTAGCCGACGTAGTACGCGCCGGCGCAGAAATTCTCGTGGCCGGTAGCGCCGTCTTTGGCCACGGCGACATCGCGGGCCACGCCAAGCGTCTGCTGGACGCCGCACGCGCCGCAAAGCTGGCCCGTGCATGAACGCGTTGCCTGCTGCAGTCTTGCGATCCTCCGCCGTAACTCTGCGAGACCGCATGATCCCAACGCCTTGCGCTGTGATCCCAACTTGAGCGCTAACCCACAAATCACTTTGCCCGCCGCGACTGCCGAGGAGCGCCGGGCACGCTACCTCACCACGCTCCTATTCGTCGGGTTTGTGGTCAACGGCGTGGTCACCGTCATCCTCGGTCCCATTCTCCCGATTCTGCGCGCGCGCTGGGCGCTCAACGATAGCCAGGTGGCTTGGTTTTTTCCCACGCAGTTCATCGGCTCCTGGATCGGTACCGTGGTTTCCTCGTGGGTCATCGCCCGCGTGGGCTATCGTCTGCCCATCGGCGTTGGATACGCGATGCTGGGCGTGGGCGTCGCGGGATTGGCCACCACCAATCAATTCGCAGCGCTGACCGCCACGGCAATCTTTGGCATCGGCTACGGCCTGCTCACGCCGGGTACCAACCTTTACATCGCTGAAACCGGCGGCCAGCGGCGCGCCGCCGCCGTGAGCCTGGTAAATTTCACCTGGGGCATCGGAGCCGTGGCTTGCCCCATCCTGGTTTCGTTGGCATTGCCGGGCCACCATCTCGATTTATTTCTTTGGATGGTCACCGCGGCCGGCTCCCTGATTGCCCTGGCGGTTTTTTTCGCTCCGTGGAATCGCCGCAGCGAAGCATCGAACACGGACGTTGCGCAGAACGATGAAGCGCGCAAAATTCCCCACGTCGGCATTATTCTGGCCGCGCTCTTCTTTATTTATGTCGGAACGGAAACCGGCACCGGCGGTTGGATCGCCGAACTCGCCAAGCGCGTCGCCCTGGACGCGGGCAACCGTTACACCATCCTGCCCACATTTTTCTACACCGGTTTGTTGGTCGGACGCGGCTTGGCACCGCTCGTTCTCCGCGCGGTGCGCGAAAACAATCTCGTGCTGCTGGCCCTCAGCTTGGCGGGGCTCGGCGAAATTATCATTCAGCGGGCCCATACGCTCGCGGTGATGGAACTCGGCGCCACCCTCGCCGGTCTCGGCCTGGCCAGCATTTACCCCATCTATATCGCCTGGCTTTCCCTGTGGTATCGCGAGCGCGCGCGCAAAATCGGCGGCGTCATGTTTTCCCTCGCCGCGCTCGGCGGCGCGTTCGGCCCGTGGATGGTTGGCGTAATTTCCAAACATACAGACAGCCTCCGCGTGGGCTTGCTCGTGCCCCTGGTATCGGTGGCGGCCATGCTCGTCCTCGTGGCCGTCCTGCGGCGCGAAATTCATCCCTGAGGTATTCTCGGAGCCGTGCAACCCGAGTTACCGCCATCCACTGCAGCGTCGCCCGGCTCACCGCCCTCCTCGGAGACGTCGTCCTCGCCACGCGCGGAACACGCCGCACTGCGTCGTCCGCCAAGCTCGCCGCAGCGTTCTCCGACCGCCATTCTCCTGCTCGGCCTGGTCATCACCCTGGCCGCCGTGTTGCTCTACGCTTTCTACATCACCGTGCAACTCGCGGGCCTGCGCCGCTTGCAGAGCGGCTTGGTGGAGCGCGACCGCAAAGATTCGCTGCAGCTTTTGCGCGTGCAAAACGATTTAAATCTCATCGCACTCGCCATGCGCGACATGCTCGATCCCGGCGACCCTTATCCGCTCATTGCGTGGACCGCGCAGTTCGATCGCATCCACGAAGATCTGGGCGCCGGCCTCGCCCTCGAACAGCAATACGCCAGCTCTACGCGTACCTCCGAGCAGCAACAATATCTGACGCAATCCGTTGCCCAGTTCTGGGACGCCGTGAACCGCATGTTTGCGCTGGCTGCCGCCGGCCAGGACGACGCGGCCCGCGAACAGATCCGCCTCTCTCTGCAAGCGCGCCAGGAAGCGCTCAGCACCGCGGTTTCGCGCCTCTTGGTGCAGAACAACGAAGGCGAACAGCAGGCCGCGCTGCGCATCGCGCAGATTTACGACGGCGTCCAGCGCCAACTTTACGTTTTCCTGGCCGCCACGCTCATCGCCATCGTGCTCACCAGTTTGTACCTCATCCAAACGAATCGCCGCCTCTTTGCGCGCCTCGGCGAGCTATCCGCACAGCGCAGCGACCTCGCCCAAAAGCTCATCTCCACGCAGGAATCCACGCTGCGTCACATTTCGCGCGAACTCCACGACGAATTCGGTCAGGTGCTCACCGCCATTGGCGCCATGCTCGCCCGCGCCGGAAATCAGGCGCCCGCCGGTTCGCCCCTCCGCGAGGATTTGCAGGAAGTGCGCGAAGTGGCGCAGTCTACCTTGAACAACATTCGCGGTCTTTCGCAGGCCCTGCATCCCGTGCTGCTCGAGGAGCAGGGTCTCGAAAGCACCTTGGACTGGTATATTCCCACCATGGAGCGCCAGACCGGCATGCGCCTGCATTACGAAAAATCCGGCAAGAGTTTTCCCGTGGAAACGGGTGCCGGCGTGCACATTTACCGCATTCTGCAGGAAGCGCTCAACAATGTCGTGCGCCACGCGAAAACCACGGAGGCCTGGGTCCGCCTGCAGTTTTTGCCGGAAAGTTTGCAGCTCAGCGTCGAGGATCATGGCTCGGGTTTTCAGCGCGAGGCTGGACAGCGCGGCATCGGCCTCGTGGCCATGCGCGAACGCGCGGAGTTGATCGGCGCGACTCTCGAAGTAACGCCCGCGCCCGGCGGCGGCACGCTGGTACGCCTGGATATTCCCAAGGAATTGGTGGAGGCCCACGTTGGCTAAAATTTCCGTTTTGCTCGTAGACGATCATGCCCTGGTACGACGCGGCTTTCGTCGCATGCTCGAAGACGATAAGGACATCACCGTCGTCGGCGAAGCCAGCGACGGCGAAGAAGCCGTGCGCCTGGCCATCACGCTGCGCCCCAACGTCACCGTGATGGATTGCGCACTCCCGGAGTTCAGCGGCATCGAAGCCACCCGGCGCATTCGCGGTGCTTGGCCGGACGCCAAAATTCTCATGCTTAGCATGCACGCGGAAGAAACTCTGGTGCGCCAGGCCATGGACGCCGGCGCCCGCGGATACATATTAAAAAACGCCCTGGACCTCGACCTCGTCGCTGCCGTGCGCAATATTTTCGAAGGCCAGCAGGTCCTCGATCCGCGCGTTGCCGCGCCGTCCTCGCTGAAGGGCGAGCGTGCCGGCGGCCTCACTCCCCGCGAACTCGAAATCCTGCAGCAGATCGTCGCCGGAAAATCCAATAAGGAAATCGCCGTGGAGTTCAAGCTCAGCGCCAACACCGTCGCCGTCCACCGCGCCAACATCATGGACGCACTCGGCATTCACAAAACCGCCGAGCTGGTCGTCTACGCCATTCGCAACGGGCTGGTGACGCTGCCGTGAAGCGGCGGGATTTTCTGCGCGCTGCGTGCGAAACAAGTCTGGGGCTGGGAATCGCCAAAAGTTTTCCTGGCGCGCGCGAGATCTTTGCCGCCGCCGCGGCTCCACCGCCCGCGCCCGGCTTTCAGTTTGCCGACGTCACCAGCCTGGCCGGTATCAAATTCCAGCACAACAGTGGCGCTTACGGCGGCAAATTGCTGCCGGAAACGCTGGGCTCCGGCTGCGCTTTCCTCGATTACGATCGCGATGGCTGGCTCGACATTTTGCTCCTCAATGGCATGGACTGGCCGGAGCACAAGCGCCAGCGCTCCACCCTCGCGCTCTATCGCAACAATCGCAACGGCACCTTCACTGACGTCACGCACGCCGCCGGACTCGATATAGAAATGTACGGTATGGGCGTCGCCGTCGGTGATTACGACAACGATGGCTTCCCCGATATTTTCGTCAGTTGCGTTGGCCAGAGTCGCTTATTTCACAATTCCGCCAATGGCACCTTTGCCGACGTAACCAAAAGCAGCGGCCTCCTTGGCCGCACCGGCTTCAGCACCTCCGCCCTGTGGATTGATTACGACCGCAACGGCCTCCTCGATCTCTTCGTCTGCAATTATGTGCGCTGGTCCCCGGAGCACGATGTCTTCTGCAGCCTCGACGGCGTGCACAAATCCTATTGCACGCCGGAAGCCTACCGCGGCGACACTTGCTGGCTTCTCCGCAATCGCGGCAACGGCACCTTTGAAGACGTCACCGCCGCCAGCGGCATCTTCGACAGCAGCTCCAAATCCCTCGGCGTCGCCATGCTCGATTTCGACGCTGACGGCTGGCCGGATCTGCTCGTTGCCAACGACACGCAACCCAACAAACTCTATAAGAACTTGCGCAATGGAAAATTCAAGGATGTCGCGGTGGAAGCCGGTCTGGCCTTCAGCGCCGACGGCAAGGCCCGCGCCGGAATGGGCGTGGACGTTGGCGATTTCGATCGCTCCGGCCGGCCCGGCGTCGCCATCACCAATTTTGACAACGAGATGATTGGCCTCTATCGCAGCGTTAAGCCGGGGACCTACGACGATGTCTCCACCGCCGCGGGTGTCGGCCTCGCGTCAAAGAATAGCCTGGGCTTCGGCTGCGCCTTCCTCGACGTGGATCTCGACGGCGCGCTGGACCTCGCCGTCGCCAACGGCCACATCGACGACACCGTCCGCAACATTCGTGGCAACGTCGGTTACGCGCAAGCCCCGCAACTTTTTCTAAACGATGGCGCGGGAAAATTTCGCGACGTCGCCGCCGAGGTCGGCGGCGGCTTTGCCTCACCAAAAGTGGGCCGCGGCCTGGCCGTCGGCGATTTTGACCGCGACGGCGACCTCGATCTCCTCATGACCACCAATCACGGCCCCGCATTTCTCTTTCGCAATGACCTCGCCAACGGAAACCGCAGCATTCGTTTTCGCCTGGTCGGAAAAAAATCCAACGCCGACGGCATTGGCGCCATGGTGCGGATTTTCTACAACGGGGAAAGTCAGTCGCGCATGGTTCGCGGCGGCTCCAGCTATCTCTCGCAGTCCGAGCTGCCCGTCACCTTCGGCCTCGCCCGCCGCGATCGCATCGAACGCGCCGTCGTCGAATGGCCCAGCGGCCGGACCGAAGACTTCAAAGATTTACTCGCCCGCCGCACCTATGAAGTAACAGAGGCTGCGGGCATCAAATCGACGCAGGATTTTTGAGCCATGTCTAGCAGGACGTGGCGCTTCCCGGTAACCGTGCCGCGCTTAGCTTCGGATCAGTAACGTAGTATGATGCTCCACAATCAGTAAATCCGTCGAACGAGGAACCACTGAGATGGCAGCTGCCGCCGGCCGCGCATTGACCGAGGGGGAGCGCGCCGAAATTCAGCGGATAGCCAATAGATATAATACGATTATCGATGTCGTAGGTAGCAGGGCCGCGGGGACTGCTAGAAACATCGATACCGATTTTCCTGTGGGAAAGGGCGTCGGTTCTCGAAGCGACATTGATTTCCGGATAGACGCCAGTCATCCGATGGTGGATGATTTAATTCAGGCATTGATGCGCGTCGGCAATGGCGCGGGCAACGCCAGCCGGAAGCACAATACTACCGCCCGCCCGACGGCCCCGCCGTTCATCCGTTTCGCGCCTGAGGGGTAGTTGCGGGAGAATTGGTCGTCAAAAGACTTCGCTGAGAAACACATGCTGAGCAAGAAAAACAATCACGTGGATCAGGCTTTCTTGTATTGGCGACAGAGCCAGCCCCTTGAAGCAGGGCGGCTACTCTTTGAACGGGTTCCTCCGGAGGACCGCGCTCGGTGGGCGGCTAGAATTCTGCAGTTGGTCGTTCAGCGGACGGGTATCAAGCCACCCGCCATTGCGAAGATTCTCCTCATTGCGGGAAATCCCAACGACTGGGGTAGAGCGCACGATGCGTTTTCCCACGCTCGTGAGTTCACTTTGCAATTGGAAAATGCCGGTGATGAGTCGGCTGGGCAAAAGCTGCTTCTGCGGCTTTCGCTATTGGCCGAACTCGTCGCCAAAGTAATTTATAACGCTAGTCATCCGGTGGACGAATTCGACAAAGACTCGGGCTGGTGGATTGCCGTATTGCTCAAGGAAATTCTGGATTCCGTCAACGACGAACAATTTTCGCAGACCATGTGGTCGGCACTCAGCAGCGAACAGGATGCGAAACCGTCTACGCGCTAGGAAGCTACTCCGCCACCTTTTCCCAGTTTTCAGGCCCTCCTTGCAAGCCCCGCGTCCACCTGCCTGTTTTGCTCCCTAAATTTGAACGCGCCGCCAGGTGGCGGTGTCTGGATAGTGGAAGGCGCATGATGCGCGCTTCAAGGAGAGATTGCTATGATCGCAAAAACCGGGTGTGCACTTGCATTGCTAGCTATGCTACTGATGAGCGGTAACGCGGCATTCGCGCAGAAGCCCGCGGCCACCGCTACAACCTCCACAGCCGCCACAACCTCGACCAGCACCGGCAGCAAGACCATGCCGGTGACCCCCATGCCCGACATGGCCACGCTCAACACGGAACACATCTTGCAGCAACTCACTTCGAGCGATGTGCAGTCCGACGGGCAGGATGTTTCTCCGCTGCAGGTGGTCGCCGAATTCCTGCAGTTGCAGCCGCCCCAAATCAGTGCTCTGGGGCAACTTCTCGAGGCCCGGCAGACGGCGCTCGTGCCGCTGTTCGAGACGGCGCAGCAACTGACCCAGCAACTCGGCGTCGCACTGAACAACGGCGCCAATCCCGCTCAAGTTGGCGCGCTGCTCATCCAGATTCACGGCCTGCAACAGCAGATGGCCCAGGCGCAACAGGCCTTCGTCGCGCAATTCCTGGCCCTGCTCGTTCCCGATCAGTTGCAGCAATTGCAAGCCGTTCAGATCGCCGTGCAAGTACAGCCGGTATTGCCGGCGTTCAAGTTGATCTTCCTCTTTTAAAACTCTCCTGAGGAAGCACAATGCGACACGGAACGGGTGTGGGCCGCTGCGGGGCGGCCTATACCCGCAACCGGCCGATTCCCGCATAATAAGGGCCGCCGCAACGGCTAGGCGGTGTTTTTCCGCAGAGATGGGAGCAGCGCAAGAGTGACCAGCAGCTTTCTAGGCGCGGGCGTGACGATCTTGATGGCCACAGCGGAAGCCGAGGGGCACAATGCGGGGTTTGCCGCGCGCGTCGCCGAAAATCAGCGCCGCGTGTTTCAGATCGCCTACGGCGTTCTGGGCAACCCCGCCGACGCCGAGGACGTGGCGCAGGAAACCTTTTTACGCGCCTATCAGAAGTTTTCCTCGTTGCGCGAAGCGGAGAAATTCCGCCAGTGGGTAAACCGCATCGCCTTCCGCCTGGCGCTCAACCGCCAGCGTGGGCAACGCCGGCGCGTGGCACGCGATTCGGCATGGCACGTGGCAGAATTTGCCGCCGCTGCCGATGGTGAGAAGGCCGCCGAACAGCGGCTGATGCTGCAACGGTTGCGCTCACAGATCGAGGAGTTGCCGGAGAAATTGCGCGGCGTTCTCCAGCTTTCGCTGGTCGAGGAGATGCAAGCGGAGGATGTGGGCTCGGTGTTGGGCATTCCCGCGGGCACCGTGCGCTCGCGCCTGCACACCGCGCGTAAACTTTTACTGGATGCGATGCAATGAACAACGATTGTGCCAAATGGAAAGATGCCTTGCTGGAAGCCGCGCTAGCGGACGGCCCGGACGCCACGACCGCGTTCGCCACGCACCTGCGGGAGTGCGGCGATTGCACGCGGCAACTGACGGCCCTACGACAACGCCGTGAACAAATGGACGCGCTCTTGCCACACCTAGCCCGCGACACAGAACCTGCTCCAGGTTTCACCGCGCGCGTGCTGGCGGCGACGCAGGCACAGGACGAACGGAAACACGCACGAGTTTGGCGCGCGTGGGTTTTCGCCGGCGTCACGGTCGCCGTTACGGCGGCGCTGCTGACCAGTTGGTCCGCGCTTCGGCCAAGGGCTTTACCGATGGCGCAGGACAGCAATGCTCTCGCGTCCGCGCAAAAACTCGCCGAATGGCGCGCGCCGAGCGATGTGTTGCTCGCCACCCCCGGCCGCCGGATTCTGCAGGCTACGCCGAAGCTGGGCGCTTCGTACTTGAAGGCCGAGCCGGATAAACGATAGGGATTCGCAGAGCAACTTGGGAGACACGATATGAGAGCCAAAATCTTCTGTACCGCAGCGCTGCTTTTTCTCGGCATGGCGGGTGCGGCGCGCGCGCAACAACCAGACCAGGATCCCCTGGGGCAGGCCTTCTTTGCCCCGGAACTGGTCATGCAAAATCAGGAAGCTATCGGCCTCAGCGCGGAACAACGCGATGCCCTCAAGACGGAGATCCGCCAGGCCCAGCTCAAATTCACCGAGCTCGAGTGGAAGCTGCAGGACGAAGTCGAGAAAATGCTCGTCCTCGCCAAACAACCCCATGTGGACGAGCAGCAAGTCCTCGCGCAACTCGATAAAGTGCTCGCGGCAGAACGCGAGGTCAAACGCCAACAAATCACCTTGTTGGTGCGCATCAAAAACAAACTGACCTCCGATCAGCAGGCCAAGCTCGCCGAC
>Ga0181531_10000374_pt1 | contig 30613 bp, 35 predicted proteins | sample PEATcosm2014_Bin_38_FD_119743 | JGI IMG/M metagenome (GOLD analysis project Ga0181531, IMG submission 119743) | Peatland microbial communities from MTU Mesocosm Facility, Houghton, MI, USA - PEATcosm2014_Bin11_10_metaG | ecosystem: Environmental > Terrestrial > Soil > Wetlands > Peat | place...
CGTCTATTCGCTCGCCGCGCTCTTCAGTCTCGACGCCTTCGGCGGCGGGCTCGTGGTGCAGAGCATGCTGGCGTTGTGGCTGTTCCAGCGTTTCGGCCTGTCGCTGGCCGCGGCCGGGACGATCTTCTTCTGGAGCGGGTTGATCTCCTCGGCGTCGTTCCTGGCCGCGCCGCGCATCGCCCGGCGCATCGGTCTCATCAACACCATGGTGTTCACGCATTTCCCGTCGAATCTGTGTCTGCTGGCGCTGCCCTTTGCCCCCAATCTATGGATCGCGGTGGCGCTGTGGTTCCTGCGCTGCTCGCTGTCGCAGATGGACGTGCCGGCGCGCAGCTCCTACGTCATGGCGGTGGTGACGCCGCCCGAGCGCGCCGCCGCCGCCAGCGTCACGGCCTTGCCGCGCAGCCTGGCGGCGGCGTTGGCGCCGATCCTCGCCGGCTGGATGTTGAGTCTTTCGCCCTTCGGCTGGCCGGTCTTCCTCGCCGGCGCGCTCAAGGGGAGTTACGACCTGCTGCTACTGACGATGTTCCGCCGGCACAAGCCGCCGGAGGAACAAATTTAAGGCCACAACACCGCCGGCGGCAGCGACATCAGGATCGCCTCGACATTGCCGCCGGTCTTGAGGCCGAACAACGTGCCGCGGTCGTAGAGCAGGTTGAACTCGACATAGCGGCCGCGCTTCACCAATTGCTCGCGGCGCTGCTCCGGGGTCCAGGGACGCAGCATGTTGCGGCGGACGATGCGCGGATAGATGCGCGAGAACGCTTCGCCGACGCCGCGGGTGAAGGCGAAATCGGCGTCCCATTGGCCGCTGTTGAAATCGTCGAAAAAGATGCCGCCGACGCCGCGGCTTTCGTTCCGGTGTTTCAGGAAGAAATATTCGTCGCACCATTGCTTGAAGCGCGGGTAATAGCCGGGATCGTGCGTGGCGCAGGCCACTTCGAGCGCGGCGTGAAAATCCTGGGTGTCGGCGGCTTCGGGGAAAGTCGGCGTCAGATCGGCGCCGCCGCCGAACCACCATTGGGTGGTGCGCAGATGCCGCGTGTTCATATGCGCGGCCGGCACCAGGGGCGAGCGCGGATGCGCGACCAGCGAAATCCCGCTCGCCCAGAAACGCGGATCCTGCGCCGCGCCGGGAATCTGGCCGCGGAACTCGGGCGAGAATTCGCCCCACACCGTCGAAACGTTGACGCCGACCTTCTCGAACACGCCGCCATGCATGAGCGCGATTTCGCCGCCGCCGCCGCCATCCCGGTTCCAGTTTTTGCGCTCGAAGCGTCCCGCCGCGCCGTCCGCGGGCCGCGCCGCGGCGTATTCGTCCTCGATGCTCTCGAACACGGCGCAGATGCGGTCGCGCAACTCGGCGAACCAGGCAGCCGCCGATGTCTTCCGTGCCTCCGCCGTTTCCGTTTCGCTCATGCCTCGTCCTTCGGCAAAAGTCCGGTCTGCCGCAGCGCCTCGCCCAACGCCAGCGCCGCCGCCAGCGCGACATTGAAAGAGCGCAGCCCCGGACGCATCGGGATCCGTATGCGCTCGTCGGCGGACGCCGCCACCTCCGGCGGCACGCCCGCCGATTCGCGGCCCAGCAGCAGCGTGTCGTCCGCCGCGAAAGCGAAGCGATGATAGGGGAGACGCGCCTTGGTCGAAAGCAGCACCAGCCTTCCGCCGCGCGGCGCCTGGATATAGGTGTCCCACGAGCGATGGCGGCGGATCTCGGCCTGGGCCAGGTAATCCATCGCCGCGCGTTTCAGGCGCCGGTCGTCGAGCACGAATCCGCACGGCTCGATGATGTCCACCGCCACGCCCAGACACGCGGCGAGGCGCAGAATCGATCCCGCGTTTTGCGGGATGTCGGGCTGGTAGAGGGCGAGGCGCATGGTGGAGAACCTTGTGGATAGATTCGCCCCGTGTCCAGCATGCGGCGCGCGTGCGGCGCGGGCCCTGGATTTTGGCCCGCGATGCGGCAGGATGTCGCATAGAAGTGTTCGTTCAACCGTATAGCTTCGCGGCCAACCCTTTAAGACGGGGCGGGGAAAAGGGAGCTTCATGGCGGAATCGGCGCAATCGCAACCGGCCGGCGCGCATGCCGAAGAAGGCACGCGACGCGACTTCCTGGTGATCGCGGCCAATGCGCTGATGGGCGTGGGCGCGGCCTGCGTCGCCTGGCCGCTCATCAAGAGCATGAATCCGGCGCAGGACGTGTTGGCCGCCGGCGCGCCGGTCGACATCGATATCTCCAGCGTCCAGCCCGGCCAGCAGATCGTGGTGCTGTGGCGCTCGCGTCCGATCTTCATCGTCCGCCGGCCGCCCGACATATTGACCAAGCTGCAAAGCGACGCCGACCGCAGCCTGTTGCGCGATCCCGATTCCGAGGTGGTGCAGCAGCCGCCCTACGCCAAGAACCAATACCGCTCGGTCAAGCCGGACGTCCTGGTGCTGGTCGGCATCTGCACGCATCTCGGCTGCATTCCGAATTTCGTGCCCGCCGCCGGCGCCAGCCTCGGCGATAACTGGCCCGGCGGCTATTTCTGCCCGTGCCACGGTTCGCGCTACGATCTCGCCGGCCGCGTCTTCAGCGGCGTGCCCGCGCCCTACAATCTCCCGGTGCCGCCCTATCACTTCGTCAGCGACACGGTGGTGCGCATCGGCGAAAACCCGCCCGACTCCACCTTCGATTTCGCCTCGATCGAGCAGATCTAGGACGGCGCGATCATGGCCTTACCGCAGAACAAAATCGTGCGCTGGATCGACCACCGCCTGCCGGTATTCAGCTTCCTCGACCACGAGCTCAACCAGTATCCGACGCCCAAGAATCTGAACTACTGGTGGAACTTCGGCTCGCTCGCCGGGATCATGCTGATGATCATGATCGTCACCGGCATCTTCCTCGCCATGCAGTACACGCCGCATGTCGATTACGCCTTCGATTCGGTCGAGCGCATCATGCGCGACGTGAATTACGGCTGGCTGATGCGCTACATCCACATGAACGGCGCGTCGTTCTTCTTCATCATCACCTACATCCACATCTTCCGCGGACTCTATTACGGCTCCTACAAAACGCCGCGCGAGCTGCTGTGGATGCTGGGCGTGGTCATCCTGCTGCTGATGATGGCGACGGCGTTCATGGGCTATGTGCTGCCCTGGGGCCAGATGAGTTTCTGGGGCGCGACCGTCATCACCAATCTGTTCTCTGCCTTTCCCGGGATCGGCAACGACATCGTCACCTGGCTGTGGGGCGGCTTCGCGGTCGGCAACCCGACCCTGAACCGCTTTTACTCGCTCCACTACCTGTTGCCCTTCGTCATCGTCGGCGTGGTGGGCCTGCATCTGGTGGCGCTACACCAGCACGGCTCGAACAATCCCCTGGGCATCGACCGCAAGGGGCCGCAGGATTCGATCCCCTTCCACCCCTATTACACCATCAAGGACATGTTCGGGCTGGGCGTGTTCCTGATCGTGTTCGCGCTGGTCGTGTTCTATTTCCCGAATCTGCTGAGCGATCCGCAGAACTACATCCCCGCCAACCCGATGCAGACCCCGCCCGAGATTGTGCCCGAATGGTACTTCCTGCCGTTCTACGCCATTCTGCGCTCGATCCCGTCGAAGCTGATCGGCGTCTGCGCCATGTTCGGCTCGATCCTGGTGCTGTTCATCGTGCCTTGGCTCGACACCTCGAAGGTGCGTTCGGCCTATTTCCGCCCGATCTACAAATGGGTGTTCTGGCTGTTGGTGATCGACTGCTTCGTGCTGGGCTGGGTGGGCGCGCACCGGCCGGAAGGCTGGTTCGTCGTCATCGGCCGCATCGGCACCATCTATTACTACCTCCACTTCCTCGTCCTGCTGCCCTTCATCGGCTGGTTCGAACAGCCGTTGCCGCTGCCGCCCAGCATCTCGAGCCCGGTGCTGAAGAAAAAGGGCGGCGGGCGCGTGGCCCGCGCCGCCGCCGCGCGGGAGAAGCCATGACGCGGCGTTTGCTGATGCCGGCGCTGGTCGGATCGGCGTTGTTGGCCGCTTCCTCGGGCGCCTGGGCCCAGGAGGCGGACAATCCGCCCCTGCCCAAGATCGATTGGTCCTTCACCGGGCCGTTCGGCACCTTCGACCGGGCCTCGTTGCAGCGGGGATTCCAGGTCTATAACGAGGTCTGCTCGGCCTGCCATTCGATGAACCTGATGTCGTATCGCGACCTCGAAGGCCCCGCCGCGCTCGGCTACAGCGAGGACGAGGTCAAGGCGATCGCGGCGACCAAGCAGGTGACCGACGGGCCCAACGACCAGGGCGAGATGTTCCAGCGCCCGGGCCGGCCGGCGGATCGGTTCGTCGCGCCCTTCGCCAACGAAAAGGCGGCGCGCGCGGCCAATGGCGGCGCGTTGCCGCCCGATCTCTCGGTCATCATCAAGGCGCGCGAGGGCGGTCCCGATTACGTCCACGACATCCTCACCGGATTCCGCGACGCGCCTGCGGGCTTTTCCATGGCCCAGGGCATGAACTACGACGTGTATTTCCCCGGCCACCAGATCGCCATGCCGCCGCCCTTGACCGACAACCGCGTCACCTTCGCCGACGGCACGCCGGCGACGATCGACCAGGAGGCCCGCGACGTGGCGACCTTCCTCACCTGGGCGTCGGAGCCGACCATGGAAGAGCGCAAGCGCACCGGCGCCAAGGTGATCATCTTCCTGCTGGTGATGACCGGCGTGCTCTACGGCGCCAAGCGCCGCGTCTGGTCCGATCTCCACGACAAGGACAACCACGGCGACTGAGCCGCGCCGCCCGCGTCTACTCCGTTACGAAATGGAAGGAATTGACGTAGCGGCCGTAATCGGCCGGCGGCTTGTCTTTGCTCCACATCACCATGATCTGATACAGCGTCTTGGATGTCACATAGATGCGGACATGGCCGATCAAGTCGTCGGACGCCATGTCGTAATCGGTGCCGGTGGCGTCGCCCAGCGAGATCGGTTGTTCGCTGGTAATCTGTCCCTTCATGGAATCGAGCTGAGCCTGCTTGACGCCGTTGATCGAACCCTGGATGTCGAGCGCGTTGGGGTATTTCGAGACCGCCACCATGTAGGTGTGGTCGGCATCGGGATCGCTTTCGTATTGGTGGAGATAGGTCTTCCCGGCTGGCGAATCGACCGCGTCGGACGAGTATTCCGGCTTGGTCGGCGACGCGATGGAGAAGCCGTCCTCGGCATAGACGTAGTCTTGCCAATCCGCCGCGGCGTTCGCCGCGGTCCCAGCCCAGACCAGCGCCGCCAAGGCCAGCGCCCGCCATAATCCGCTCCGCATCGTGGTTATCCTCCCCGTTTACACCCCTCGGCGCCTAGCCTAGCGCTGGGCGCGCTCGCGTCCAATCGCCATCGATTCCTGTTGCCGGTTCCGGGTTGCGCTGGTTGACTGGCGCCCGCAACGGGGGAAGAACGGCGTGGTATCGCGCATCATCGGCATCATCGGCGGCAGCGGCCTCTACCAGATCGAGGGGCTGACCGAGGTCGCCTGGAAGCGCGTCGAATCGCCCTTCGGGCGCGCCTCGGACGAGCTGTGCTTCGGCAAGCTCGGCGGAACGCAAATCGTGTTCCTGCCGCGCCACGGCCGCGGCCACGTCATCCCGCCGAGCGAGATCAATTTCCGCGCCAATATCGACGCCTTGAAGCGCGCCGGCGTCACCGACATCGTCTCTCTCTCCGCCGTGGGATCGTTCCGCCCGGAGCTGGCGCCCGGCACCTTCGTGCTGGTCGACCAGTTCATCGACCGCAGCTTCGCCCGCGCCAAGAGCTTCTTCGGCACCGGCTGCGTCGCCCATGTGTCGATGGCGCATCCTGTGTGCGGGCGGCTTTCCCACCACCTCGCCAAGGCGGGCGAGGGGGCGGGCATCGCCGTCGAGCGCCGCGGCACCTATCTGGTGATGGAAGGCCCGCAATTCTCCACATTGGCCGAGAGCCATCTCTACCGCCACTGGAATTGCGACGTCATCGGCATGACCAACATGCCCGAGGCCAAGCTCGCCCGCGAGGCCGAGATCTGCTACGCCACCGTCGCCATGGTCACCGATTACGATTGCTGGCATCCCGACCACGACCACGTCACGGTCGAGATGATCGTCAAGGTGCTGACGCAGAACGCCGACAAGGCCAAGGCGATGGTGAAACAGGTGGTGCCGTTGATCGCCGGCGATTCGGGCGCCTGTCCGCAGGGTTGCGACCACGCGCTCGACACCGCGCTCATCACCGATCCCGCCAAGCGCGATCCGGAACTGCTGAAAAAGCTCGACGCGGTGGCGGGCCGCGTCCTCAACAAGACATAGACCATGAAGGTCGGCGGCACGGCCACGCGCACCATCTGGCTCGAGCCGGACGGGGCGGGCGTCGGCATCATCGACCAGACCCTGCTGCCTTTCGAATTCAAGAAACGCCGGCTGATCACGCTCGACGAGGCGGCGCACGCCATCCGCGCCATGCTGGTGCGCGGCGCGCCGCTGATCGGCGCCACCGCCGCCTACGGCATGGCGCTGGCGATGCGCGCCGATCCCTCCGACGCGGCGCTCGAACAGGCGGCCAAGACGCTGCTCGCGACGCGGCCGACCGCGGTCAATCTGCGCTGGGCGGTGGAGGATTTGCGCGCCTTGCTCGCCAAGCTGCCGCCGGCGGCCCGCGAAGCCGCCGCTTATGCCCGCGCCAGCCAGATCTGCGAAGAGGACGTGGTCATCAACCGCGCCATCGCCGGCGTCGGCTTGCCGCTCATCCAAAAGGCCTGGGACAAGAAGGGACGCAAAGGGCCGGTCGAAATCCTGACTCATTGCAATGCCGGCTGGCTCGCCGCGGTCGATTGGGGTACGGCGCTGGCGCCGGTCTATCTGGCCTTCGACCAGGGCATTCCGCTTCATGTCTGGGTCGACGAGACCAGGCCGCGCAACCAGGGCGCCAGCCTCACCGCCTGGGAGTTGGGCAGCCACGGCGTGAAACACACGGTGATTGCCGACAATGCCGGCGGACATCTGATGCGGCAGGGCAGCGTCGATCTCTGCCTGGTCGGCACCGACCGTACGATTTCGACCGGCGACGTCGCCAACAAGATCGGCACCTATCTCAAGGCGCTCGCCGCCTTCGACAACCAGGTGCCGTTCTACGTAGCGCTGCCCTCGCCCTCGATCGACTGGTCGATCACCGACGGCCGCAAGATACCGATCGAGGAACGCGACCCGGCCGAGCTGGCCGAGATTTCCGGCAGGCTGGCGGATGGCGGCGTGGCGCGGGTGCGGGTGATACCCGAGGGCAGCACCGCCGCCAATCCCGGCTTCGACGTGACCCCCGCGCGGCTCATCACCGCGCTCATCACCGAGCGCGGCATCTGCGCCGCCTCGCGCGAAGGGCTGCTGTCGCTCTTTCCCGAGAGACGGGCCGCCGAGTAAGCGTAGCACAGGCCACCAGAGTGGCCGTCGTGCGAAGCGAAACTATCGAATTAGCCGATGTGCTGCTTGAGGAAAGCCGTGGTGCGTTCGAGCGCGAGTTCATGCGCCGCCTTGTCGAAGGACGGCCGCTCGTCGCAGCTGAATCCGTGGCCGGCGCTGTAGACATAGATCGGCAATCCCGGCTGGGCCTGCTTGATCTTCTCGACGTCGGTCATCGGGATAGACTGGTCCTTATCGCCAAAGTGCAGGATCAGCGGCGCGCGCGGCTTCTCGCCGGCGTTTCCGGCGATCATGCCGCCGTAATAGCCGACCGCCGCGGCCACGCCCGAAAGCCGGGTGGTGGCGAGGAAGGCGAGTGAGCCGCCCCAGCAATAACCCACCACCGCCACCTTGCCGAATTGCTTGGCGTAGTCGATCGCCGCCTGGGTGTCGGCGAGCGAGGCTTCCATCGCGATCTTGGGACGCAGCGCGCGGCCTTCCTCGATGCTTTTGGGGTCGTAGCCCAGCTCGATGCCCGGCTTGATGCGGTCGAACAGCGCCGGCGCCACCGCGGCATAGCCCATCGCCGCAAAGCGGTCGGTCACCGCCTTGATGTGGTGGTTGACGCCGAAGATCTCCTGGATGACGACGATGGCGCCCTTGGGCTTGCCCTGGGGTTGGGCCACGTAAGCCCCCAGCTTGTGGCCGTCCTTGGCGCTCAGCGAAATCATCTGTCCCATGGAAATCCTCCTCGTTATCGGGTTTTTGATCGGCGGCGATATTAGGGAAGGGCGCAGCCGAAGGCTAGAGCCAGAACTAGAGATTAAAGCGCACATGCAGGATATCGCCGTCCTGCACGGTGTAATCGGCGCCTTCGAGGCGCATCTTGCCCGCCTCTTTCGCCTGGGTCTCGCCGCCCGCGGCGACGAAATCGGCGTAGGAAATCACCTCGGCGCGGATGAAACCCTTCTCGAAATCGCTGTGGATCGCGCCCGCCGCCTGCGGCGCCTTGGAGTTCTGGCGCACCGTCCAGGCATGCGCCTCCTTGGGGCCGACGGTGAAGAAGGTCACCAGGTCCAAGAGCCGGTATCCGGCGCGGATGATGCGGGCAAGCCCGGTCTCGGCGAGGCCCAGGCTGTCGAGGAATTCGCGCCGCTCGGCCTCGTCGCCGAGCTGCGCCACCTCGGCCTCGATCGCGGCCGAGATCACCACGCATTGCGCGCCCTGTTTCTTGGCGTAATCCGCGACCCGCGCCGCATGCGCGTTGCCCTTGGCCGCCGCGCCTTCCTCGACGTTGCAGACATAGAGCACCGGCTTGGATGTGAGCAGTTGCAAATCCTTGACGATGGGCTGGGCTTCGCGCGGCAACGCCACGCCGCGCGCCGGCTTGCCCGCCTTGAGCGCCTCCAGGATAGGCTCGATCACGTCGAGTTGTGCCGTGGCCTCCTTGTCGGCGCCGCGCGCTTTCTTCTCCGCCGCGAAACGGCGCTTCTCCAGGCTTTCGAGATCGGCCAGCATCAATTCGGTCTCGACGGTTTCGGCGTCGCGGATCGGGTCGATCGAGCCTTCCACATGCGTGACGTTGCCGTCCTCGAAACAGCGCAGCACCTGGGCGATCGCATCGACGGCGCGGATATGGCCGAGGAACTGGTTGCCCAGCCCTTCGCCCTGGCTCGCGCCGCGCACCAGCCCGGCGATGTCGACGAATTCCAATTGGGTCGGCACGATCTTTACCGAGTTGGCGAGACGCGCGAGATTGTCAAGCCGCTCATCGGGCACCGCGACCCGGCCGATATTGGGCTCGATGGTGCAGAAGGGATAATTCGCCGCCTCGGCCGCCTGGGTCGCGGTCAGCGCGTTGAACAGCGTCGATTTGCCCACATTGGGGAGCCCGACAATGCCGCAATTGAATCCCATGGCTAGTCCGCGGCCGGCCCATGCCCTCCCCCGTTCGCGGGGGAGGAATTCGGAGGAGCGTTCTTCGGATTGGGCTTGAGGATCGCCGCCACCTTGGTGGCGAAGCCAGCGGCGTCGTCCAACACCAGCAGCGGGAAGGCTTCGGCCATGGCCTCGATCAGCGGCGTAACCCACGCCATCTCGAAGGATTCGAAATTCTGCAGCACATAGGGCTCGACCAATTCGCGCGCGCCGGGATGGCCGATGCCGACGCGCACGCGCCAGTAATCGTTGCCGATGGCGTCGTCGATCGAGCGCAAGCCGTTATGCCCGGCGCTGCCGCCGCCGCGCTTGACCCTGAGCTGGCCGGGATCGAGATCGATGTCGTCGTGGAACACGGCGATCGCACCGGGTTCGATCTTATAGAGCCGTGCCGCCGCGCCGACCGAATCACCCGAAAGGTTCATGAAGGTCTGCGGCTTGAGCAGGAAAATCCGCTCGCCCGCCTTGGTGGTGGCGACCGCCAGCTCGCCCTGGAACTTGGCGCGCCAGGCGGCGAATTGGTGGCGGCGCTGAATCGCGTCGACCGCCATGAATCCCAGATTGTGGCGGGCGCGCTCGTAGCGGGCCCCGGGATTGCCGAGCCCGACCAGAAGCCGCATCGGATATTCCGGCTACTTCTTGGGCGGGGCGCCGCCGGCCGGCGCCTTGGCGGCCGCCGCGCCCGGAGCGCCGCCTTTGGGAGCGGCGCCTGCCGCCGCGCCCGGAGCGCCGCCTTTCGGCGCCGCACCCGGAGCCGCACCCGCCGCGGCACCCGGCGCCGCGCCCGGGGTGGCGCCCGGCGCCGCGCCCGGAACGGCGCCCGCTTCGCCTTCGGCCGGCGTGCCGGCTTCGGCCGCCGCCGCGGCCGCCGCCGCCGCTGCCGCTGCCGCCGCTGCCGCTGCCGCCGCCTCTTCGCGCACCGCGGTCGGCGAGGCGATCGAGGCGATGGTGAAGTCGCGGCTGATGACCGGACGCACGCCTTCCGGCAGCTTGACCTTGCTGATGTGCACGCTGTCGCCGATTTCGAGGTCGTCGAGCGCGATGGTGATGTGCTCGGGAATCGCGTCCACCGGGCAGAGCATGTCGATCGCGTGGCGCACCACGTTGAGGATGCCGCCGCGCTTGATGCCGGGCGAATTCTCCGCGTTGATAAATCGCACCGGCACGGCGACCGTGATCTTGGTGCCGGCACCGACGCGCATGAAATCGACATGCACCGGCCGGTCGGTCACTGGATCGACCTGGACCTCGCGCGGCAAGGCGCGGTGCTTGGCGCCTTCGAGCTCGACCTCGATCAGGCGGGCGAAGAAGCCCGGCTTGACGAATTCGCGCGTCAATTCGCGCGGATCGACCGAGATCAGCGTGGGCGGCTTGCCCTCGCCATAGAGCACGCCGGGCACGCGCCCGGCGCGGCGCACGGCGCGCGCCGGTCCGCGTCCCGCGCCGTCGCGCGGCGTGACGCTCAAGGTGATCGTATCGGCCATAATTCCAACTCCTTCAGGCGAACAGACTCGAAACCGAACGTTCCTCGCTGATGCGCAGAATCGCTTCGGCCATCAGCGGGGCGATGGTCAGGCGGCGGATGTTGCGGGCCACCCGCACCGCCTCGGTGGCGGCGATGCTGTCGGTGGTGACCAGCGCTTCCATCGGCGAGGCGGTGACGCGCGCCACCGCGCCGCCGGACAATACGCCATGGGTGACATAGGCGGCCACCGTCTTGGCGCCGCGCTCGACCAGCGCCTCGGCGGCGTTGCACAGCGTGCCGGCGCTGTCGACGATGTCGTCGACCAGGATGCAGCGGCGGCCCTGCACGTCGCCGATGACGTTCATGACCTCGGACACGCCGGCGCGCTCGCGCCGCTTGTCGATGATGGCGAGATCGGCGTCGAGCCGCCGCGCCACCGCCCGCGCGCGCAGCACGCCGCCCACGTCGGGGGAGACGATGACCAGCTCCTTGGCGTCATAGCGCTCCTTGATGTCCTGGATGAACACCGGGGCGGCGAACAGATTGTCGGTCGGGATGTCGAAGAAGCCCTGGATCTGGCCGGCGTGCAAATCGAGGGTCAGCACCCGGTCGGCGCCGGCGGCGGTGATCATGTTGGCGACCAGCTTGGCGGAGATCGGCGTGCGCGGGCCGGATTTGCGGTCCTGGCGGGCATAGCCGTAATAGGGGATGACGGCGGTGGAACGCCGCGCCGAGCCGCGCTTCAAGGCGTCGAGCGTCACCAGCAATTCCATCAGATTGTCGTTGGCCGGGTAGGAGGTCGGCTGGACCACGAACACGTCCTCGCCGCGCACGTTCTCGTTGATCTCGACGAACACTTCCATGTCGGAGAAGCGGCGCACGCTGGCGTCGGTCAGCGGAGTCTTGAGATAGGCCGAAATAGCCTCGGCCAGCGGGCGATTGCTGTTGCAAGCGAGAATTTTCATGTTGGTATCGCCGTCCGTGGCCTTGCGCCCGGATGGGCCGCCCGCCTCGAGCCGATGGGCCAAAGCGGGCGCGAATGTAACAAAGGGTTCTCGGGCTGTAAACGCCCTTGTGGCGCCGGCAAAAGCCGGAAAGCGCCGTCCGGCGAAGGGGTTAAGAGGCGCCGCCGGCGGCCCCGGCGCGCTCGATCAACTGCCGCACGCCGGGTGCGGCGGCGTTGGTGACGGCATAGGCAGTATCGCCCCAGAAGCGGTCGAGGCTGCCGGCCGGTACCGCGTTCTCCTGGTTGACGCGCCCGACCTCGCTGCCGTCGGGGCGGATCAGCGCCCAACTCACCTTGACCTTCTGGCTGTTGCCGTCGGGCGGCGACACTTCGACCACGCCCGACAGCGTGTAATCCGCCGGGCCGCCGCCCTTGCCGGCGAGCACGATGTTGACGCGCTTCAGCGCCTCGCCCATGGCGCGGGCGAGCGAGCTGTCGCCGTCGCCCGGCGCGCCGTTGACGTCTCGCAGCGCGATCACCGGGTCGACATTGCCCTGCGGCAGCGGCGCGCCGCCTTCGACCAGCTTGGCGATGGCGGGCGCCGCCGGCCGCGCCAGGTCGCGGGCGATGTCCTCGCCGCCGCGGCGCCAGGAAACGTCGCTGATCGTGGTGTGGGTCTCGGCGCTGCCGAGCGTGTGGCCGTCGGCGTCGTTGAGCGTCCAGGAGACGATCACGGCGTCGCGGCCGTCGCCGGCCTCGAGCGCGGTCGCCCGTCCGGCGAGGCGGAAGCTGCGCCGGTTGGACGAGCCCGTGCTCGCCGGCACGTCAGCCTCCTGTAACGCCGATGTCATGGCCTGGGCGATGTCGTCCGCCGCCGGCGACGGCGCGCCCGCCACCGGCAAAACCAAAATGCCGAGGCTGTCGGGCGGGGTGAGCGCGGGCGTGGAAGATGGCTTGGCGCCGCTCGCAATCGGGGGCTGCTCGCCGCCTTGGCAGGCGGCAAGGGTAAGGACGAGCAGGACACAGGTGAGGCGGAGACGGCGCATGATGAGGCGCGCATCATATCGGGCGCGCGGTGGCAAAGCTATGGCGCGAGGGCCTAGGGTGCCAGCGCGATCGCCGAAAGTCCGAGGCCGTGGCCCGCTTCGCCCTTGAGGCAGGCGCGGCGATAGGAGAAGAAACGCACGGCCTCGGCTGCCGTGTCGGCGCCCGCGATCTCGACCCGCTTCAGCCCCAACGCCTTGAGACGCTTGGCCGCGTAGCCGGGCAGATCGAACAGGAAATGCCCAGTTCTGGGCGCGGGCGTGAAAAACGCGGCATTGGCCGGGTCCTGCGCCAGGAAGGGTGCGGGGAATTCCGGCCCGACCTCGTAAGAGGCGCGCGCGATGCACGGGCCGATGGCGGCGCAAATGCGCGGCGCCGAGGCGCCGAGATCCTCCATCGCCGCCACCGCCGATTCGATCACGCCCTTGAGCGCGCCGCGCCAGCCGGCATGGGCCGCGCCGATAATCCCGGCCTCGGAATCGGCGAACAGGATCGGCGCGCAATCGGCGGTCAATATGCCGAGCGCCAGGCCGGGCACGCGCGTTACCAGCGCGTCGGCGCGCGGCGCCGCGTCTTCGCGCCACGGCTTTTCCACCACCACCGCCTCGGTGCCGTGCACCTGCTTGGCGGTGGCGAGGTCGGCGGGCGCGAGATCGAGATTTTTCATAGCGCGGGCGCGGTTCTCGGCCACGCGCGCGGGCTCGTCCTTGGGGACAAAGCCGCAATTGAGCGAGGCGTAAAGCCCGGCGCTGACCCCGCCCTCGCGGGTGAAGAAGCCGTGGCGGATACCGGGCAGCGACAACGAGGTGAGCGCGATCATGATCCGAATCCTGCGGGCGCGGACAAGGACGGCTGCGTCAGCGCCAGCGCCTTGAACAAACTGCCCATTTGCGCGGGTTCGATCAAGCGGCGGCAGGCGGCCGCGATCGCACCGACCTCTTGGGCGGTCTTGCCCGCGGCAAGTCGCTTGGCGCGCTCATTCAGGCCGAGCGCCGTGAGGAAATCGCCCTGCGCCGCCGGCCCCCAAACCCGTGCCCCCGCCGCTTCCGTCGCCTGGGCGAAGGCCGCGAAATCGACATGGGCGGTCAAATCGGCGCTGCCAGGGTTCTTGAGCGGATCGAAACGGCGGTGGCGCGAAACCGCCTGGAAGCTGTCGCCGGGCGCGCCGGGGAAATAGCCGTAATCGACGAACAGCGCGGCGCCGCCCTGATCCTTGAGCCGCGCGGCCAAGCTGCGGGCGAGCGCCAACGCCTCCGGGCAGATCTCGGCGACGCTGCCTTCGGGCCAGTCGGGCAGCGGAACTTCGGCGGTGGCGGGATCGGACACGAAGGCGAGATCGCCATGCGCGTCGAGGCCGATGCGGCGCTCATGCCAGCCATCCTTTTGGCGTGCGAATTGCCGGATGGGCAAGGCGTCGAGAAATTCGTTGGCGACCAGCAGCAGCGGACCCGGCGGCAGCTCGTCCAGGCGTTCATGCCAGGCGGGCGCGGCCTCCGCCAGCGCCTGTTGCTGAACCGCGCGCAGCGCCGGCGAGCGCTCGACCAGATGCAGCCTGATGGCGCGGCGGAATTCGGGCGCGACGCGCGCGGCACGGAGAAAATCCTTCATCAGCGTGCCGTTGCCGGGGCCAAGCTCGCAGACCAGCACCGTCCCGGGCGCGCCCATCTTGCGCCACAGATCCGCGCACCACAGCCCGATCAACTCGCCGAAAACCTGGCTCACCTCGGGCGCGGTGATGAAATCGCCGCGCGCGCCGATCAGAGCGCGCGTGGCGTAATAGCCGTGCCGTTCGTCCCACAGCGCCGATTCCATGTAATCGGCCAGGCTGATCGGCCCCGCTTCGCGGATGCGGCGCGCGAGCAGGGCACGGAGATTGCTATCGCCGCTCACGCGAGCGGCGGCTCTACCCGCGCCCGCCATATCAGCCACGCGCCGATGAGCAGCAAGGGCAGCGAGAGCAGCTGCCCCATGGTCGCGCCGCCCCACAGGAATCCAAGATTGGCGTCGGGCTGGCGGAAGAACTCGGCGGTGATGCGCGCCACGCCATAGCCGAGGAGAAAGGTCCCGCAAATCGCGCCCGGACGATTCCGCGCGCCGTAGCGCAGCAGCGCGAACAAAATCAGGAACAGCACCACGCCCTCGAGCCCGGCCTCGTAAAGCTGGCTCGGATGGCGCGGCTCGGGCCCGCCGGTCGGAAACACCATGGCCCAGGGCACGTCGGTTTCACGGCCCCACAACTCGCCATTGATGAAATTGGCGATGCGGCCGAAGAACAGCCCGATCGGCACGGCGCAGGCGATGATGTCGGCGAATCCCAGGAAGCTGATCTTGCGCTGGCGGCAGAATAGGTAAAGCGCCGCCAGCACGCCGAGCGTGCCGCCGTGGAACGACATGCCGCCATGCCACAGCGCGACGATCTCGCCCGGGTTTTCGAGGTAATAGCCGGGTTTGTAGAACAGCACGTAACCCACGCGCCCGCCCAGGATGACGCCGAGCGTCGCCCAGGTCAGGAAATCGTCGACCTGCTCGCGGCTGACGATTTGCGGCGGGTGCGATGCGATCCACAGGCAATAGCGCCAGCCGATCAGCAACCCGGCGATATAGGCGAGCGCGTACCAACGGATAACCAGCGGCCCGAAAGCGATCAGCACCGGATCGATGGCGGGGTAGGGGATGGTCAGCACGAGGGCGGGGGCGGTTTACGGTTCGGGCGTCAACGATAGGCGTCGGGGCCGGCGAGATAGGTCTGGACGTAGTGTTTCACGCCCTGTTCGAGCGCGGTGGCGGGCTGGTCGTAGCCGGCCGCGCGCAGCCGCTCCATCTTGGCCTCGGTGAAGTACTGGTACTTGTCGCGGATCTCGGTCGGCGTATCGACGTATTCGATCTTGGGCTCCTTGCCCAGCGCGCGAAAGACCGCGCTCGCCAGGTCGGCGAAGCTGCGCGCCTTGCCGCTGCCCGAGTTGTAGATGCCGTTGACGCCGGGGTGGTCGTAAAGCCACAGCATCATGGCGACGCAATCGTCGACATAGACGAAATCACGCTTCTGCCCGCCATCGGGATAGGCGGGGTTGTGCGAGCGGAACAGAATGGCCGGCTCGCCGGCCTGGGCGCGCGGGAAGATATGCGCCACCACGCTCTTCATCGTGCCTTTGTGATACTCGTTGGGCCCGTAGACGTTGAAGAATTTGAGCCCGGCCCATTGTTTCGGCCGCGGCGCGTTGGATGCGGCCAGGCGCGCGACGCGGCGGTCGAACATGTGCTTCGACCAGCCATAGGCGTTCAACGGCCTGAGCTTGGCCAGGGCCACCGGCGCGTTGTCGTCGTCGAAGCCGGCGCTGCCGTCGCCGTAGGTAGCGGCCGAGGAGGCGTAGATCAGTCGCGCCTGGTGCGCGGTGCACCAATCCCACAGGCGTTGCGACAGGGTGAAGTTCGAGGCCACCACCAAATCGACGTCGCGCTCGGTGGTGGCGGAGATCGCGCCCATGTGGAAGATGGTGTCGATCTGGGCGGCGTGTTCGTCGAGAAACGGGAAGAGCTGCTCCGGCGGCAGGATGCCGCCCAGCTCGCGCTTCGACAGGTTGCGCCACTTTTCGTCGCGGCCGAAAATGTCGCACACCACGATGTCGCCGAGCCCCCGCGCCTCGAGCGCCGCGACCAGGTTCGAGCCGATGAAGCCGGCGCCGCCGGTGACCAGGATCATGGCCGGTGTTATAGGCGCTGGGCTTCCATGCTCACAAGATGCTAGGTTCCGCGCATGCAAACCGAGAATCGCCTGCTCGAGGATCTCGCCCGCGTGGCGCAGGGCGCGGCCGGCGCGTTCGCCGGCATGCGCGAGGAGCTGGAAGGGCGCCTCAAGGAACATGCCGAGCGCATCCTGGCGCGCATGCATCTGGTGCGGCGCGAGGAATTCGACGCCGTCCAGGCCATGGCCGCCAAGGCGCGCCGGGCGCAGGAGGCGTTGGAGAGCCGCGTTGCCGCGCTCGAAGCCCGGCTCGGCCTCAAGGCCAAGAAACCGCCCGCCGCCAAGGCCAAGACCAAGCGGCGCGGCGCGAGCCGAAGCGCCTGAATCCATCCCCTGATTCCTCCCCTGATTCCGGGTTTTAAGGCCTATTCGGCGCTTGCCTCGGCTCGAAAGGCTTTGGCAGATTAGCCCTAGTGGTGGAGCGGGGGTTTCCCTACTAAATCTATGAATCCCGCGCCCTGTGCCAGAACTGGCCCCCAAGGAGGGCGGATGACCGCGCTGTCGATCGAAACCCGTACCGCGCCCACCAACCCGATCGATCTGGTCGAGGAAATCGTCCAGTCCAATTCCTGGCCGCATGACCGCGCCAGCGACGAGGAGCTGGTGGTCGAGGTGGCCGGGCGCTGGTGCGCCTATCGCATGCAATTCGTGTGGGAGCGCGCCGTCAATGCGTTGCAATTCTCCTGCGCCTTCGAGATGCGGGTGCCGCGCGTGCGCCGGATCGCCATCAACGAGTTGCTGGCCGCGGTCAACGAGCGGTTGTGGATCGGGCATTTCGACGTCGCCGACGACCAGTCGCCGGCGTTCCGCCAGGGCGTGTTGTTGCGCGGCGCGCAAGGCGCCTGTGTCGAGCAGATCGAGGATCTGGTCGACATCTCGCTCACCGAGTGCGAACGCTTCTATCCCGCCTTCCAGCTCGTGGTCTGGGGCGGCAAGCCGGCTAAAGAGGCGATCGCCACGGCGATGATCGATCCGATCGGCGAGGCGTGATCAAGTCTCGTCCCGAGCCTTCGCGCGCCATCCTGCTGGTCGGCTGCGGCAAGATGGGGAGCGCGCTGCTCGCGGGCTGGAAGGCGAATCGCGTTCCCGGTCCCTTCCACGTGGTCGAACCCAAGCCGGCGCGGCGCATCAAGGGCGCGCGCTATTATTCCGCTCCGGAAAAACTGCCGGCGCGACTCGCGCCCGCCGCGGTGGTGCTGGCGGTGAAGCCGCAAATGCTCGACGAGGTGTTGCCCTATTACCGGCGCTTCGCATCCGCGGGCGCAGTCACGCTCTCGATCGCCGCCGGCAAGACGATAGCCTCGATCGCGCGCAGCTTCGGCCCCGCGGCGGCGATCGTGCGCGCCATGCCCAACACGCCGGCGGCGATCGGCCGCGGCGTTTCGGTCGCCTGCGCCGGGGCCGCGGTTCCGCGCGCGGCGCGCGCGTTGTGCGGCAGGTTGTTGGCGGCGGTGGGCTTGGTCGCCTGGGTCGAGGATGAGACCCTGCTCGATGCGGTGACCGCGGTTTCAGGGAGCGGCCCGGCCTATGTGTTCCTGTTGATCGAGGGCCTCGCCAAGGCCGGCGAAGCGGCGGGCCTGCCGGCCGCTCTGGCGGAAACACTGGCGCGCGCCACCGTGGCCGGGGCCGGGGAAATGGCGCGGCTTTCCTCCGAAAGCGCCGCATCCCTGCGCGAGGATGTGACCAGCCCGGGCGGCACGACGCGCGCGGCGCTCGACGTGCTGATGGGGCCCGAAGGGCTCGAGCCCTTGCTGCACCGCGCGGTCGCGGCGGCGGCCCGGCGCTCGCGCGAATTGGCCGGCTAGAGGTTTTGGCTTAAAGGGCGGGAAGTGCGATAATCCGGCCCATGCCGGTCCGGAAGAAAACTTCGCGCGCCGCCCGAAGCGGCGATCCCCAGGCCCGCGTGATCGCGGCGGCGCTGACCCTCGCCGCCAGCCGGGGCTGGCGGCGCGCCTCGCTGGCGGAGATCGCCGCCGAATCCCGGCTCTCGCTCGCCCAGCTCCACGCCCTTTATCGCGGCAAGCCGATGATCCTCGCCGCCTGTTTGCGGCATTTCGACCAGGCGGCGCTGGATGGCCCCAAGCCCGGACCCAAGGACAAGCCGCGCGAACTGCTGTTCGAGGTGCTGATGCGGCGCTTTGATGCGTTGAAGCCCCACCGCAAGGCGGTGGCGTCCATGCTCCGCGACAGCATCGGCGATTCGGCCGCGCTTTTGGGCTTCAAGCGGCTCCTGGTGTCGATGGGCTGGATGCTCGAAGCCGCCGGGATATCGAGCGCCGGCTTGGCCGGCAAGGCGCGGCGCAAGATCCTGGCCTTGGTCTATATTTCTGTTCTTATTGTGTTCCTGAACGATTCAAGCGCCGACCTGGCCAAAACCATGGCCGCACTCGACCGCAGATTGTCCCTGGCCCAGGCCTGGCTGGGTCTTGGCGGCTAGAGCCGGGCCGCGACTCGGCGGAAAAGGCCCGATTCGGCCCTTAAGGGGTTTCGGCAATTTTATTGCGTTGCGATAATTTAAGCAGACAAGTTGTGAAAGGGCTTGACGCCTGTGGGTATCGAGCTCATATTCCAGATTGTGCAGTGCAACATAATCGCTGCGAACCCTTTAAGACCTGAACCCACGCTTTCTCAACCAAGGATGGAACCCATGGACGGACGACTCAATTTCCTCGATACGGACTTCACCAAGGCGTTTGCCGGCTTCAACGTGCCCGGCTTCGACGCCGAATCCCTGCTCGCCAGCCAGCGCAAAAACGTCGAAGCGCTAACCCAGGCCAACCAGCTCGCGGCCGAAGGGCTGCAGGCGGTCGCCAAGCGCCAGGTCGAGATCGCTCGCGAGACGATCGAAGAGGCCACGACGCTGCTGCGCGACATCACCCAGCCGACCGCTCCCGAAGAGCGCATCGCCAAGAACGCCGAGTTGCTGAAGCAGACCTTCGAGAAGGGCCTCGCTCATGCGCGTGAACTCGCCCTCACCCTCGCCAAGGCCCAGACCGAAGCGTTCGACGTGATCACCAAGCGCGTCGCCGAGGGCCTCGAGGAAATCCGCGACACGGCCAAGAGCCGCGCCACGAAGTAACCTTCGAGATCTTCCGTACGAAAAGCGGGGCCGCCCTTCGGGGCGGCCCTGTTTTTTTGCGCGCGCTTCGCCGCGGCTAGACCGTCAGGGTCATCCCGTCGCGCGCGGTCTCGATCTCGGTCTCGGCGAGACGCGCCAGCATGTCGGGGTTCATGTGAGTCAGGATGACGCGCTTGGCGCCGATCGCCGGCAGCTTGTCTTTCAGCGGCAGATAGGCCAGATGGCCTTTGACCGGCTTTTCATAAGAGCTGCATTCGCAGATGAACAGATCGGCGCCGCGCGCGGCAGCGGCGAGATCGTCGTTCCAGGCAGTGTCGCCGGAATATGTGACGACCTTGCCGTCGCATTCGAAGCGCAGCGAGAAGCACGGATTCTCCCCGGCCGAATGCGCGGCGGGAAAGGGCGTGACGGCGAAGCCGGCTTCCCGGTGGCGCATGCCCGCCGCGAGCTCGACCGTTTCGACGGCGAATTTGAGGGCGATGGTCGAGGAGCCGGGGAACAACGCCTCGCGCAAGTCCTTCAGGCGCTGGGGAAAGCCCGCCGGTCCCCAGATGAAGAACGGCCGCGCGCGTTTGCTCATCAGCTGCGCGTCCAGCAGCAGGAAGGGCAATCCGCCGAAATGGTCGCCATGCAGATGGGTCAGGGCCACGCCGTCGATGCCGTCGAGATCGACGCCGGCGCGCTTGAGCGCGACATGCGTGCTCGCGCCGCAATCGATCAAAAACCGCGTCTTCGTTCCCGCCATCAGGAAACAGGTGTTGAAGCGCCCGCCGCTGCCGAAGGCGTCGCCGCTGCCGATGAAGGTTACCTCCATGGAAACGGCGCGCCCCGGGCCTATTTCGGCAGGCGCAGCCGGGCGCGCAATCCGCCCTGCGGCGAATCCTCGAGCAGGATGTCGCCGCCGTGGCCGCGCGCCACGTCCCGCGCGATCGCCAGGCCCAGCCCGGTGCCGCCGGTTTCGGGATTGCGCGAGGGGTCGAGCCGGAAGAAGGGGCGGAACACATTCTCGCGCTCGGCAGGCGGGATGCCCGGGCCGTCGTCGTCGACCAGAACCTCGACCGCGTCCTTGTTCTCGACCAACGTCACCCAGACATGCTTGCCGTAACGCCGCGCATTGGCGATCAGATTGCCGAGACAGCGCCGCATGGCGTCGGGGCGCAGCGGCAGATGGCAGCTTTCGGGCAGCGCCAGCAGCACCGGCGTGCCCGCCCGTCCCATGGTGTTGACGATGTCGTTCACCAGGGCGGACAGATCGCCGTCGCGCGTCTCCTCGGTGCCCTCGCCGCGGGCGAAGTCGATATACCCCTTCACCATACGCTCCATGACGGCGAGGTCGGATTTGAGCTCGGCGGATTTGGCGTCGTTCTTCTGCAGCTCGAGCGCGAGCCGCATGCGCGTGAGCGGCGTGCGCAGATCGTGCGACACGCCGGCCAGCATTTCGGTGCGCTGGGTGATCTGGCGCTGGATGCGCTCGCGCATCTTGAGGAAGGCCGCGCCGACCTGGCGCACCTCGGTCGCGCCCTCGATCCGGAAATGGGGCACGTCGCGCCCCTTGCCGAAATCGTCCGCCGCGACCGCGAGCCGGCGCAGCGACCGCACCTGATTGCGCATGAACAGCACCGCCACGCCCATCAGCACCAGCGACGAGCCCACCATCCACATCATGAAGATGTAGGTCGTGGGCGTGAACAGGCGCTTCTTCGGCACCGCCACTTCCATCACGCCGTCGCTGGTCTGGATCGAAACCAGCACGTCGCGTGGGTCGAAATCGCCGTCGATCTGGAAGGGCAGTCCCAGGCGCTGCGAGATCGCGTCGGCGAGATACTCGTCCATCCGGCCGCTGGTCGAGCGGCGCATGCCCTTGGGCAGCGTCTCGCCGGGGCGGAAGCCGTAATAGAGTTCGGTGTCGGCCAGCGCGCGGTCGAACACGACCTGGCGTTGCTGCGCATCGTCGGCGATGGTCAGCGAATCGAGCGCGAGCGCGATATCGGCCGCGACCGAGGCGGAAAGCCGCCGTGCCACCGTGTCCCAATGCCGGTCGTAGAACACCCAGGTGGCGATGACCTGGGCCAGCACCAGCGGCAGCACCAGGATCAGCAGCGAGCGGCCGTAAAGCGAGCGCGGCAGCATGCGCTTGAACCAGCGCCGGTGGCTGTCGGCGCCGGCCATCCGCGCATCCGCCGCATTTCCCGCCAGTTCGGCGAAGAGCGGCGGGCCGTCCGGGCCGCGTTCAATCTGGCTTGAGGACATAGCCCGTGCCTCTCACCGTTTGCAGATAGCGCGGAAACTTGGGATCGCGCTCGATCTTGCGCCGGAGCCGCGTCATTTGCACGTCCACCGTCCGCAGATTGCCGCTGAATTGCGCCGCGCGCGCCAGATCCTCGCGCGACATCGCCTCGTCCGGCTGGCCCGCCAGCGTCATCAGCAGCGCCTGTTCGGCGCTGGTGAGTTTCACCGGCGCCGCGCCGCGGTAAAGCTCGCCGCGCTTCAGGTCGAGCCGGCAGGCGCCCAGGCGCAGCTCGCCGATTTTCTCCGGCATCGCCGCCGCGCGGGCGAGCACGTTCTTGACGCGCAACACCAGCTCGCGCGGCTCGAACGGCTTGACCAGGTAATCGTCAGCGCCGCGTTCGAGCCCGTTGATGCGGTCCTCGGTCTCGGCCCGGGCGGTGAGCAGCAAGATCGGAATCCGGCTGGTTTCCCGCAGGCTCTTGGTCAAGGCGAAGCCGTCCTCGCCCGGCATCATAACGTCCAGGATCAGCAGGTCGAAATTGAGGCTGCCGATCTTGGCGCGCGCTTCGGCCGCGTCGCCCGCGGTGGTGACGCGGAATCCCTGATCGACCAGATAGCGCCGCAGCAGATCCCGCAGCCGCGAATCGTCGTCGACGACCAGCAGATGGGGTTCGTCCACGGCCCCGGCGCGTTCAGCGCGAGCCGTCATTGGCGCGTTCCAGCCGCGCGGCCGGAGCATTCCGTTCGAAGCGCCGGCGATCCTCCTCGCCGCTGATGATGCCGGTCATCACCTTGCGGAAGCCCTCGACGGCTTGCGCGCCGGCCTCGCGATAGGCGCGGGCGATGCGCTGGCGCTGGGTCTCCGACAATTGCCGTTCGAGCTCGACGCCCTTCTCGGTCAATTCCAAAAGCCGTTGGCGGCGGTCGCGGCTGCCGGGTTTCTGGACGATGAATCCCTGCCGCACCAGCTGGCCCAGCACGCGCGACAGGCTCTGCTTGGTGATGCGCAGGATGCTCAAGAGGTCGCTCACGCTCATCTGCGGGTGGCGGCCGACGAAATAGACCACGCGGTGATGCGCCCGGCCGAAATTGTAACGCGCCAGCATCTCGTCGGCTTCCGAGGTGAAATCGCGATAGGCGAAATAGAGCAGCTCGATGCCCTGGCGCAGTTCCTCTTCGCGCAGGAACAGGGGGTTGGCAGCGGATTTTATGTCAGCCATGTTGACTAATTTACGCGGAAACCGTTATATCGGGAAGCGCCTTCGGCCATAATCGCACAAATTCAAGCGTGCCGGTGAAGGCGCGAGAAACGCAAGGGAACGCCGGGAAACCCATGGCTGCCAGCCTCATACCCTATGACGACCGCGACGGCTCGATCTGGCTCGACGGCAAGTTCGTACCCTGGCGCGAGGCCAAGATCCATGTCCTGACCCATGCGCTGCATTACGCCAGCGCCGTGTTCGAGGGCGAGCGGGTTTATGACGGCCGCATTTTCAAGCTCAAGGAGCATTCGCAGCGCCTCATCGACAGCGGCCGCATCCTGGGCTTCGAGATTCCCTGGAGCCTCGAGCAGATCATGGCCGCCTCGAACGAATGCGTGCGCGCCAATAACATCAAGAACGGCTATGTCCGCCCGATCGCCTGGCGCGGGCCGGAGCAGATGGGTGTTTCCGCTCAGCACACCAAAATCCACATGGCGATCGCGGTGTGGGATTGGGGCGCCTATTTCTCGCCCGAGGCGCGGCTGAAGGGCATCCGCATGGACTGGGCGGTGTGGTCGCGCCCCGCGCCCAACACCGCGCCCACCGCCGCCAAGGCGACCGGGCTTTACATGATCTGCTCGCTCTCGAAACACGCCGCCGAGGCCAAGGGCTACGAGGACGCGCTGATGCTCGACTGGCGCGGCCGCATCGCCGAGGCCACCGGCGCCAACATCTTCCTGGTGATCGACGACGAGCTGCACACGCCCACGCCCGACTGCTTCCTCGACGGCATCACCCGCCGCCACGTCATCGGCCTGGCCAAGGCGCGCCAGTTGAAGGTGACCGAACGCGCGATTTTGCCCGAGGAACTCGCTAAGGCGCAGGAAGTGTTCCTGACCGGCAGCGCCGCCGAGATCACGCCGGTGCGCGAGATCGGCCAGTACAAATTCACGCCCGGCGCCGTCACCAAGGCGTTGATCGAGGATTTCGACCGCTCGGTGCGCGCGCCCGAAAAGGCCAGCGCGGCTTAGGACTTCACCCAGCGTTTCGCCGCCTGGTCGTCGGTGGATTGGGCTTCGACCCAACGTTCGCCTTGCGGCGTTTCCTCGAGCTTCCAGAACGGCGCCTTGGTCTTGAGCCAGTCGACCAGGAACTCGTTGGCGGCGAAGGCGTCGGCGCGGTGCGAAGACGCCGTCACCACCAGCACGATGCGCTCGCCCGGCAGCAATTTCCCAAAGCGGTGGACGATCAGCGAGGCTTCGAGCTTCCAGCGCCTGTTGGCCTCGGCCTCGATGGCGGTTAGTTCCTGCTCGGTCATGCCGGGATAATGTTCGAGCGTCATGGAGCGGATTCCGTCCGCGCCGCCGCCGCGCACCGTGCCGATGAAACTCACCACGCCGCCGATCGACGTCTTGCCGCGCGTCAGGCTCTCGATCTCGCGTCCGATGTCGAAATCCTCGCGTTGCACCCGGATCATCTCAGCCCCCCGTCACCGGCGGGAAGATCGCCACCTCGTCGCCGGGCTTCAGCGCGAAATCCCAGCCGACCGGGCGGCGGTTGACCGCGACGCGCAAGGTGCGGCGGTCCTTCAAGGCCTCGGCGAAGCCCGGCCCCCGGGTCTTGAGCCAATCGACCAGGGCCCCGGCCGTGGCCACGCCCGCGGGCAAATCGAGCGTTTCCTCGGCCTTGCCGATCTTGGTCTTGAGCCAAGCGAAGTAGAGCAGCTTCATCAGGGTCACTTAGGCCGCCGCGCAGGGGCTTGCAACCCTCACGCGATCACCTCGCTGAAAGGCAGGAAATCGACTGGAGAGCCCAGTTCGACATGCGACACGCCCTCGCCGATCTGCACCAACCCGTCCGATTCCACCATCGAGGTCAATATCCCGGCGCCGTCGCGCGGGAATTTCTCCGCCACCCAGAGGCCGCTGTCGTCGCGCCGCAATCGCGCGCGCAGATATTCGGTGCGGCTGCCCTTTTTCTCGTAGGTGAAGCCGGAAGCGACGCGGTAGAGCCGCGGCGTCGAATCCTCGGCGCCCGACAGCAGCAGGATCAGCGGCCGCGCCAGCAGCAGGAAGGTCACCATCACCGCCACCGGGTTGCCCGGCAATCCCATGAACGGCACCAATCCCAGCTGCCCCATCGCCACCGGCCGCCCCGGTTTGATAGCCAGGCGCCAGAAATGCAGTTTGCCCAGCGCCTCGACCGCCGCCTTGACGTGGTCCTCCTCGCCGGTCGACATGCCGCCCGAGGTCAGCACCAGATCGTGGGTCTTGGCCGCCTTGGCCAGCGCATTGCGCACCGAATCCAGATTATCCGGCAATATGCCGAGATCGGTCACGGCGCAGGACAGCGTTTCCAACAACGCGTGCAGGGTGTAGCGGTTGCTGTCGAAGATCGCGCCGTCGGGCAGATGGGCGCCCGGCTCGCGCACCTCGTCGCCGGTCGAGAAGATCGCGACCCGCAGCTTGCGCATGACGTTCAGTTCCGTGAGGCCCAAAGAGGCGGCGAGGCCGATCTCCTGCGGCCTGAGCCGCCGTCCCGGCGCCAGCACGGTGTCGCCCTTTTTCACGTCCTCGCCGGCGAAGCGCCGGTTGGCGCCGCGCTTGATGCCCGGCGGCAGGATCGCCTTGCCGTCTTCGGCCCGGCAATCCTCCTGCATCAGCACGGTGTCGGCGCCTTCGGGCATTTGCGCGCCGGTGAAGATGCGGATGGCCTCGCCGCGCTGGACCGCCCGGCCCAGCGGGTGGCCGGCGGCGGCCCTTCCGCCGATCGGCAGCGATGTCGGCTCGCCCGGCTTGAGATCGGAAAAATTCACCGCATAGCCGTCCACCGCGGCGTTGTCGTGCGGCGGCACGTTGCGCGTCGCCACCACCGGCGCGGCCAGCACGCGGCCGCGCGCCTGGGCGAGCGCCACGGTCTCGGTCCCGGTCACGGCGTGGACGCGGGTCTTCAGGATTTTTATCGCCTCGGTGGCCGACATGAGCGGCCCGCCGAAGGCGAAACAGTCATCGCTCAGCTGCGCCATGAAGCGCGGCCTCGATCCCGCAATGGGCGATGATGAAGCGGGTTATCCCCGCGATGTCGTCGAGCGCGAATTGCGGCAGGTCGACGCCCGGAACATTGGCGTCGCTGGCCAGCGCGACGATGTTCTTGTCTTCGCGGCACAGCAGCGGCTTGCCGACCTCGGTGCGGTAAACCTCGAGCTTGGGGAAATCGCCGTCCTTGAAGCCCTCGACCAGCACCAGATCGACCGGCGTCATGTGCTTCAACAGCGCGTCCAGCCCCGGCTCGCGATCTTTGCGATGCTCGTGCATCAGCGCCCAGCGCCGCGACGAGGCCACCATCACCTCGGTTGCGCCCTGCTGGCGGTGGCGCCAGGAATCCTTGCCGGGCTGGTCGACGTCGAATTCGTGATGCGCGTGTTTGACGGTGGAAACCGACAACCCCTGAGCGATCAGCGCCGGCAGCAATTGGGTGAGCAGGGTGGTCTTGCCGCTGCCGCTCCAGCCGGCGAGCCCGAAGACCCGCATGCGCGTCACGCCGCGTTGCCGGGATTCGCCGTCTTGATCGACGGCGTTTTCGCTACCGGGCGGTTGATGTGAATGAGTCCGGCATGGAGGTAATCGTAGCCGGTCTTGACCGTGAGCGCGGCCGCGCACCACAGCATCGCCTCGCCGATGATGCGCACCGGCAGCCAGGACGGCCCGGAATCGCCCACCAGCAGCACGCCGATCGACAACAGCTGGATGAAGGTCTTCCACTTGGCCAGCCGCGACACCGGCATGCGCACCTGCATGCGCGCCAGGTGTTCGCGCAGGCCCGAGACCAGGATCTCGCGCATCAGGATCACCAGCGCAGGAAACACGGCGAAATCCGAGAAGCGGTCGAACACCGCCAGCATGAACAAGGTGGTCGCGACCAGCAGCTTGTCGGCGATCGGGTCGAGGAAGCGGCCGAGCTCCGTTTGCTGTTCCCAGGCGCGCGCCACCTTGCCGTCGAGCCAGTCGGTCAGCCCGGCGATGGAAAAGATGACGCAACCGAGCCACGGCCCGGTCGGGGGAGCCATGTAGAAGGTCGCAATCACCAGCGGAATCGCGGCGATGCGCGACAGGGTGAGGAGATTGGGCAGCGTGGTCAGCATGTCAATCCGGCGCCGGCGGTTGAGAGGACCCCGGCGCCCCAGAACTCCAGGGTTGGGCCGAGTTTAGCCCTCGGCATGGAAATGGTCATAAATCTTTTTTGCGACAATTTTACTAATGCCCTGAACACGCTCGAGATCGGCCAGCCCGGCCGCCGCCACCGCGCGCCCCGAGCCGAAATGGTGCAGCAACGCCTTCTTGCGCGAGGCGCCGATGCCGGCGATCTCGTCCAAAGGCGAGGATCCTATGGCCTTGGCGCGCTTCTGGCGGTGGGCGCCGATGGCGAAGCGGTGCGCCTCGTCCCGGAGCCGTTGCAGGAAATACAGCACCGGGTCCCGGGCTTCGAGCGACAGGGGCTCCTTGCCGTACTGGAAAAACCGCTCGCGCCCGGCGTTGCGGTCCGGCCCCTTGGCGACCGCGACCAGGGGCACGTCGGCGACGCCGAGATCGGCCATCACCTGGCGCGCGGCGTTGAGCTGGCCTAAGCCCCCGTCGATCAGCACCAGATCGGGGAAGCCCTCGCGTTCCGGGCTTTCCTTCAAGGCCCGGGCGAAGCGGCGGCCAAGCACCTCGCGCATCATGGCGTAATCGTCGCCCGGCGCGATCTTCTCCTTGATGGTGAATTTGCGGTAGGCGTTTTTCGCGAAGCCTTCCGGCCCGGCGACGATCATGGCGCCGACCGCGTGCGCGCCCTGGATGTGGCTGTTGTCGTAGACCTCGATGCGTTGCGGCGGCCCGTCGAGGCCGAAGGCCTGGCTCACGCCTTCCAGCAGCTTCAGCTGCGCCGAGCTTTCGGCCAGCCTGCGGCCCAGCGCCTCGCGCGCGTTGAACAGCGCCGCCTCGACCAGCTTGCGCTTGTCGCCCCGGTTCGGCGTCTGGATCTCCACCTTGTGGCCGGCGCGCGAGGCCAGCGCCTCGGCGAGCAGGTCCTGCTCGACGGGCGCGTGGCTGGCGAGGATCAAAGGCGGGGTCGGTTTATTGTCGTAGAACTGGCCGAGAAAGGCGCCCATCACCTCGTCCGCTTCCAGATTCCGGGCGTGGCTCGGGAAATAGGCGCGGTTGCCCCAGTTCTGGCCGCCGCGGAAGAAGAACACCTGGATCGAGGAATCGCCGCCCGCCTGATGCAGCGCCACCACGTCGGCGTCGCCCAGCCCTTCGAGATTGATGTCCTGGCGGCCCTGGACTTGCGTCAGCGCGCGGATGCGGTCGCGGATGGCGGCCGCGCCCTCGTATTCGCGGTGGTCGGACAATTCCTGCATGCGCTTGGCGAGGCGCTTCTGCACCTGCTGGCTGCGGCCGGAGAGGAATTCCCGCGCCTCGTCGAGCAGCTTGGCATAGCCCTCCTTGTCGATGCGGCCGGTGCAGGGCGCGCTGCAGCGCTTGATCTGGTAGAGCAGGCAGGGGCGGGTGCGGCTCGAAAACACGCTGTCGGAGCAGGAGCGCAACAGGAAGGCGCGCTGCAGCGCGATCAGCGTGCGGTTGACCGCGCCGGCGGAGGCGAAGGGTCCGAAATAATCGCCACTCGGCCCGCGTGCGCCGCGATGCTTGGCCAGCTGCGGAAAATCCTGGCCGCCGGTGAGATGAATATAGGGAAACGACTTGTCGTCGCGCAGCAGCACGTTGTAGCGCGGCATCATGCGCTTGATCAGGTTGCATTCGAGCAGTAGCGCCTCGACTTCGGTGTGAGTGACGATGATCTCGAGGCTGCTGGTTTCCGCCACCATGCGCTTCAGGCGATGGGGAAGACCCGCGATATGCGTGTAGTTGGCGACGCGGTTCCTGAGATTGGCCGCCTTGCCGATGTAAAGCGCGTCGCCCTTGCGGTCGAGCATGCGGTAGACGCCCGGATGGCCGGGCATGGTCTTGAGGCTGGCGCGGATGACCGCGACGCCGCGCGCCATGCCGCTGCCGGCGGGCGGGGCTTCGTCGGCCGCAGTGTTTTCCGTGATCTTGCCGTCGTCGTTCATCGCATTCATCGCGTCTCTGGTCCGGATCGCGGCATCGCGCTGTCGATTTGTTGGGCAACGCCGCGTTTTGCCGTTTCGGCGCGCATTTTGTCACAACCGGCAACGCGCGATATCCACGGATGCTGTGGGTAACTTTGTACATAAGCCGCGCCGCGCGCCGCTCCGTCGCGGCAAATCGCGGCTTTCATCGCTTTGCCCAAAAAGTCGCCTTCTTTACGAGTGATTTGATTCAACTCAATCTTTTGCCTGTGGAGTGTAAACTCAAGTTAACATTAGAGAAACACAACGCGATTTGTCGCAAAGCCGTGACCGTCCATTCCGCCTGTTGACAACTCGGCTGGCGGCGGCGAACACCGCCGCAAAACCCGAAAAATTTCCTCGCGCTCCAAGAACTTAGCTGGAAGTTTTTATTGGTTCAGTTTTCAGGGTTGCCGGTTATTCGCTGGCGGGCGGTTCGCGGCTGGTCTGCGTCCAACCCAGATGCTGCCCGCCATCGAGCGCGATCATCTGCCCGGTCATGGCCGGCGCCGATAGGATGAATTTCACCGCCTGGGCGATCTCCTCGGGCGAGGTGCCGCGCCCCAGCGGCATGGCTTCGAGCTGGCGGCGGAATTGTTCTTCGCTCTGACGCGGGCTGGGCAGCGTCGGGCCCGGCCCGATGCCGTTGACGCGGATGCGCGGCGCCAGTGCCAGCGCCATGGTGCGGGTCAGCGTCCACAGCCCGGCCTTGGCGAGGGTGTAAGAGGTGAAATGCGGCGTCAAATTCCACACCCGCTCGTCCAGGATGTTGACGATCGCGCCCGAGGATTCGGCGGGCAGCGCGCGGGCGAAGCCCTGCATCAGCACGAAGGGCGCGCGCAGATTGGTCTCGATATGGCGATCCCAGCTTTCACGCGTCGCGGTCAGCGCCTCGTCGCGCTCGAACAGCGAGGCGTTGTTGACCAGGCAACCGAGCGGCCCCAGCGCCTTACGGGCGCGGTCGACCAATGACGCGACCTCGTCCTCGCGCATGAGATCGGCTTCCAGCGCCACGGCGCGGCGGCCCTTGGCCTTGAGCTCGGCCACCACGGCGTCGGCTTCCTGGCGCGAGGCGTGGAAATGCACCGCCAAATCCCAGCCCGCCTCGCCCAGCATCAGCGCGATGGCGCGGCCGATGCGCTTGGCGCCGCCGGTGACCAGCGCGACGCGCGGCATGGAAGATTCCGGAACGGCCATCAGCCGCGCTCGCGGCCGCGCTTGCGCCGCGCGGCATTGGCTTTGGCCATCGCCTTGGCCGAGGTGCCGGCGCGTCCGCCCTGCGAGCGCCCGCGCGGCCGGGGCGCGTTCAAGGGCGAAATCCCGAGATCGAGCTCCTCGAGCCGCTTGATCTCGTCCCGGAGCCGCGCCGCCTCCTCGAATTCGAGATTGGCCGCCGCCTCCTGCATGCGCTTTTCCAGATCGGCGATCACCGTCTTGAGATTGTGGCCCTGGTA